>OLRU01000016.1_pt1 | contig 188429 bp, 162 predicted proteins | sample 1672961 | NCBI WGS metagenome assembly OLRU01 (sample SAMEA3136741, study PRJEB25190) | human gut metagenome | biome: human gut; feature: human-associated habitat; material: faeces | place: Austria | collected 2013
TACAATGTTGGCAGACCAGCAAAGGAACCAGCGAGAGGAAACATCACATGCAGCGTGAAATCATGACGTCTATCCCATTTCTGAGCCAACCGTCCGTCGAGGCCGAAAACACCGAAGCGGATTTAGCCGTGGCACAGGACTTGAAGGACACGCTTGACGCGCATCGCAATGGCTGCGTGGGCATGGCGGCCAATATGATCGGCGTGCCCAAACGCATCATCGCGTTTGTGGACGAGGATTTGGGTGGCCGTATCACCGTCATGTTCAATCCTCACATCACCGCGCAGGACGGCGCCTACGACGCTTCCGAAGGCTGCCTGTCCCTCAATGGCGAGCGTCATACATTGCGATACCAGCGCATCGAGGTGACGTATGAGGACCGCAGGTTCCGCGAACGCCATGCCACGTTCACTGGCTTCACCGCGCAGATCATCCAACATGAGATCGACCACTGCGATGGCGTGATCATCTGAAGCTCAGCGTGCAATGCCTCGGCAAGATGTACTGTGGCAAGGATCTTTTCCTGTAACTTAGGCAGTGGCCGGAGTGTCGATGCGCGTGAAATACTCAGTGTCCGACTCGTGATCGATACGGGCGCCGAGATGACGCTGCACCGCCAACGAGGCGGGATTGTTCTTATGCACGGACAGGTACGCCTCCGTGATGCCGAACTCGTCACGCGCCTTGATAAGCAATAGCCTTAATCCCTCGGTAGCATATCCGCGTCCACGCCATTCGGGAGCGATTCCGTATCCGATATGGCCCGCGCCTTCCATCAATGCATCGTTGAGCTCATGACGCAGGTTGAAGATGCCGACATATTCTCCTTGATCGTTCACAAGGATGTATTTGGTGGCCGGCACCCAACCGGGCTTGAGTCCGATGCCTGCGGCCTCGTTTTCAAGATCGTGCACATATTCCCCGAAAGCGGCCTTGTCCATGCCGGACGCCGGATTCTCGAATCCGTTTTCATCCGCGGGGAACTTATTGAACAGCGCATAAGTCCGTTCCGGTTCTCCCGACCACACCTCGATCAAACGCATGGCAGGAGCATAGAGGCTTCTGCTGACAACGATTGTTTTACGATGAGTCCGTCATGCATTCAAAAACCAAGGCCAAACTAACGCCGACGCTATTGGTCTGTAACGATGCAACGAACGTTCATCCGCCCGTCATTTCATTCCACAAAACCATTGTCCGGACGAAGCGTCTGAAAGACGAGATGCCTGAACTGCACAGGATATAAGCGCCCCTGGAATCAGCGCAGAGATTCGTATACGTCCGGATCCACCGGCTCAAGCCACTCGTTGTCGATTGGCTTGCCACTGCCGTCAGGCATCATGAACGCCAGATGGCTGAATGATTCGCTCGGAGCCGCGCCATGCCAGTGTTTGGTATCCGGTGGAATGCGTACAGCCTGCCCGGCCTTCAGCTCCTTTGGCACTTCATTTTCAAGTTGATAGTAACCACGGCCTCCAACGGCAATGAGAATTTGCGATCCGTGATGATGGATATGCCAGTGATTACGGCATCCTGGTTCGAAGGTCACATTGTGAATCGAGATCTCCGACGAGCCGAGCACCGATGCTAGGTAGCTCTGCCCGTCGAAGTATTGCGCGAACCCGTCGTTGGGTTCTCCAAGTGGAAACGGGCTGGGATTGCTGATTGTCATAATATTCTCCTTTTTGTGATTGGTTCAACGACTCACGAATCAGACAGATTCCCGAACCGCATCCAGCATCCGCCGACAGCGGCGGAACGCCGCAGCAAATATCATAGACCTCGCATCGTGGCCGACGATTTCAATCTTAAATCTTGATTTTCCAAATGATTAGCGATTGAAGAGCCAGCCCATGATATCCGAATCGTTGGCAAAAAGATGACCGCCCCGACCATGCTGATTACTAATGTCTTGCGAGCTGAAGTATGAGTCGGGTCTGACATCGAGCACAAGGATTCGATCAATCTGGATGTCAGTCAGCCCTTGGTCACGGTACAGGGCATGCAATCGATCATACGTTTCTCGCGATGGTTGAGCCCCGTAATATTCGTCGTGTGCTCCGACCACCAGCCGAACCGGCGTGCGAGCCTTGGCAAGCACCTCGATATCGCCGTCGAATTGCGAAGCGCATTGCAGATAGGCCGAGAACAGCTCGGGACGCATGCCCATCACGCGGGACATCGTCTCACCACCACCGGAATACCCCTCGCCGTACACCTTGTTTCGGTCGATGTTGTATACGTCAAGCAGATATTCGGTCAATTCGATGGTCTGCTTGGCGCTCGTGTCACCCCAATCGTCAAGCTGCGGCGCCGCAATGATCATGTTCCTGTTGTAGTCTTGCGCCACGAATCCGAATTCCTCTGTTCGCAAGTTGATTCCCACTCCTTGAAAATGCAGTCCTTGATAGCCGGGAAGCGTGACGAACAGCGCATAGGGCTTCGTTCCGTCGTACGAATCGGGCACGTACAGGTTGAAATGGATATTGCCTTGCGTGGACGAGCGCAATACGTTGTCGAGCACGAATCCTCTGTATTCGCCGGTTCCTTCACTGAAGGTCCAGCCTGAGGACGCGCCATGGTCGCGCGTCGTGACTTCCCTACCGCTCCCAGATGCCGACAAACCTTTTTTCTCGGAAGCCGTGGAGAAACCGGAAAGCACACTGACACCGCATATCATAAGCGCGAGCACGCAGACGAAACCGGTGATTGCAATCAATATACGTTTCATGACACTCCTTTGCTGTAGCAATCGCAATACCCACGCTGAAGAAAAAGACAAGGATGAGGGACGGCCTGTTACGCAACACGACATGCAGCGGAACAATCGCTTCAGCGAGCCACCCCGCATCTTAGCTATTCGGCGGTGCCGTTCCTGGTCTGGCTCAGCCAATCGGTCACGTCCTTCTCGGAAACCGAACCCGAGAATCGATGCCCGGTGAGCCACGTGCCGGTACCGGCCATCTTCTGAAGCGTGGACGCGCTGTCATCGATGCCGGAGCTGGTTGAAGTGCAGAAAGGAATGATCGTCTTGCCCGTGAAATCGTTGGACTTGACGAAGTCGTTCACCGGCCAGGCGGGCGTCATCCACCAAATCGGAAAGCCAAGGTATACGGTGTTGTAGGTATCCCAATCGGACACCTTCGTATCGGCGAGCTTGACGTCCTGCAGGGATTCGTTCTCGTGTTCTCTGATGACGCGGCTATCCGGATCGGTCCAATCAAGGTCTTCATCGGTGTATGGCTGCTGAGGAGTGAGCTCGAACGTTGGAGCGTTAAGTTCCTCGGCGATGGCCTCGGCAGCTCTTTTGGTGTTGCCGGATGCCGAGAAATACACCACAACGGCCTTGCCATTCGACGCGGACGACGAGCTCGATGAAGATCCGCCCTTGGCCGACGAAGAGGCATTACTCGTCGAGGAGCCGCCGGCGCCACCGCCGCATGCGGCAAGACCCATCATGCCCAACCCGACGACGCATGCCAGCACTTTTTTGATCAATACGCTTGCACTACGCATCAGTTGTCCTTCCTATTCCCTTACCGAATTCAATGCATTTGCCAGCTTCTTGGCCTCCGCGGCATTGTGGGCCACGCCCTCGTAGGTCATGCCGTACATTCCGGCGAAACGCTCGACGGAATATACGCCGGCATCAAGCATCCACTGTTCCGGACCTGCACCTTGGAAAACCAAGAACAATCTGCCTCCGAGCTGATCCACTTGGGGATTCAGATAGCAGCGTTCCATAAGGGTACGTACCGAGGCGCACAGGTTGTGCCAGTAAACGGGAGAACCGAGCACTACGACGTCGGCCTGTTTGATGCGTTCGATGACCTCGTCGAACTGATCGCCGGGCAGCGTCTGTCCAAAGGCGTTGATGCGGTAATCAGTAAGATTCAGGGTTCCGTAATCATGGCCGGCAAGCAGCGTTGCAGCCAGATGCGCGGTGTTGCCGTTGCCATTTGGGCTGCCGTTGACGAAAAGAATGGTCATGATCGTATTCCTTTCCGGAAAAGGGGTATTCACAGGCTGCGATCACTCACGGCCGGCACGATCCTTGACGTAGCCAACGAAGCGGTCGACTGCATCGGGGGTGTCGTGGCGGAAGAACATGCTGGTCTTGGTGTCAAGACCCGCGATGGTTGCCATCTCATCGTCAGAGAGCTGGAAATCGAAGATGTTCAGGTTTTCCTCCATGCGTTCCTTGTGCGTGGACTTGGGCAGGGCGATGATGTCACGCTGGGTGAGCCAGCGCAGAATCACCTGCGCGACGGACTTGCCGTGCGCCTCGCCGATCTTGCCCAGAGTGGGATTGGAGAACATGTTCTGCATGCCCTCCCCGAACGGCGCCCATGCTTCCTGCGCCACTCCGCGCTTGACCATGTTCTCGTGGGCCTCAATCTGCTGGTTGATCGGATTGGTCTCGACCTGATTGACCATCGGGGCGATCTCGTTGAAAGCAACCATGTCGGCCAGACGGTCCGGATAGAAGTTGCTCACGCCGATTGCGCGGATCACGCCGTCCCTGTAGAGCTTTTCGAGAGCACGCCATGCACCGTAGGTATCGGAGAACGGCTGGTGCAGCAATATCAGGTCGAGATAATCGGTACCAAGCTTCTTCAAGGACACATCGACGGACTTCAGCGTATTCTCATAGCCATAATTGCTAATCCAGATCTTGGTGGTGAGGAACAGTTCCTTGCGATCGATGCCGGAATCCTTGATGCCTTGGCCGACTTCCGCCTCGTTGAAGTACGACTGTGCGGTGTCTATATGGCGGTACCCGGTCTCGATGGCCTCACGCACGCAGCGCTGGGCATCGTCCTTGCTGATCTGGAAGACGCCGTACCCGATCTTCGGGATTTCGACGCCGTTGACGAGCTTCACATATTCCATGTTTTGCCTTCCGTGAATTCGTTGATATGAGATGTCGGCATATATGCCATCCATAGCCCCAAAGATAAAATCCGGTAGCTGCTACCGGTCAAATTGCGACACGCCGGTACTATCTACCGGTAAATACCACCGGAATCATGCCATGATGGACACGAGCAACAACAACGCGGCCAGGCCCAATTTCTCTCCAGCCATGCCACAGAACATCCCGCCGCGTAGCATCTACAAGGAGACCATATATGGCAATCACTGCGATATCACCCCATGCGAGCATGAAGACCTATACGATGAAGCAGGCATGCGAATTGACCGGCATGAACTATGAAGCACTGAAGTTCTACTGCAATTCCGGACTCGTGCCGGGAGTTGAGCGAGACCAGAACAACCGCCGCATCTTCGATGAGCGGAGCATCGCGTGGATCAATGGATTGACTTGTCTCAAGCAATGTGGCCTCGGAATCAAGGAGATGCAGCATTACACGCAACTCTGTCTTGAAGGCGAATCGTCAATACCGGAACGCAAGGAGATCCTCGCTATCAAACGGCGCGCGCTCGAGAAAAAACTGTCCGAAGTCCAAGACGCCATCGACTATATCGACCGTAAGCAGACCTTCTACGACGATGTGCTTGCCGGAAAAATCGATTATTATTCCAACCTCATCAACCCTGCAGACAACTGCGAATAGCCATCATCATGACACGTCGAGCCTGCGATTACGCCAGCAATGCCCACGGTCCCGTTCGCCGATTGGACGCGACACCTTGCACGGCGCATCCACGGCAACTACATCGGCGGTAATGTCACGCGCGATAACCAGCCCGGTACCGATCATGCTATTGTCTCCGATGGTCACGTCAAGCAGGATGGCAAGATTCCTCAACGTATCAGCATCGGGAACCAAATAGGACCATACGACGCCGGAAGATACGTCATACCACATCTAATTTCATAGTGCCAACAGGTGCGGGCCATCAACTCGGCCAAATCGATCGGCCCCTCGCATAATCCCCAGCCTCATCCATAAAGGCAGCTGAAACGGCGCCGCCGCCCATCCTCGTGGAATGAGCTGGACAATCAAGGTAACATTTCAGAATGAATATAATCACCATATGCGCAATGCCCATACTCTTTGCTTGTGAACTGGTTTTGCGCTCATAACAATTTCGCCAATAGTGCTCTGGACGCAACTGTCCTCGTATCCATAACCGGCCTCGTGAGCGCTCGACTTTGTTGCATTGCCCGAATCTCAGTTCGACATCCCAATGATGTTCATGGTATTGGACTGATATTGCTACCGATTTCCATGACATTGCGTATGCGGGCCAGCGCGCAACCGAATCACGTCGCGCTTACGCGGACTCCTGACGAGGCAAAAAGGGACCGATTGACCAATATGCACTAAAAGCACCCCAAGCCCAACTCAATTAAGCATCACCGCACCGATGCGGCATGACGATGGGATATGGGATAATCCACAAGGTGCTTTTGCGTAGGACCATGGCGCCGGCGATGACACGGGACAACCACAACAGCGAATGACGCACAACGGGCCGTCCGGGACACCCCCGTAAACGGTCGCGTCGTTTTCCATTGGTGTCATTGCGGGGTCCGGGTCCCGCAAAACGTTGGAAAATCAGCGTTTCTTGAACGATAAGGTAACATATGGCTGAATTTGTGTTTCAGATGATCAAGGCCCGTAAATCCTACGGCGACCGCGTGATCCTCGATGACGTGACCCTGAGCTTCCTGCCCGGCGCGAAGATCGGCGTCGTGGGCCCGAACGGCATGGGTAAGTCCACCCTGCTCAAGATCATGGCCGGCCTGGAGACCGTGAGCAACGGCGAGGCCACGCTGACCCCGGGCTTCACGGTCGGCATCCTGCAGCAGGAGCCGCCGCTGGATGACACCAAGACCGTGGGCGAGAACATCAAGATGGCGTTCGGCCCGATTGCCGAGAAGGTCGCCCGATTCAACGAGATCGGTGAAGAAATGGCCAACCCGGACGCCGACTTCGACGCGCTAATGGAAGAGATGGGCAAGCTGCAGACCGAAATCGACGCCGCCGACGGTTGGGATCTCGACTCCCAGCTCGAGCAGGCGATGGACGCTCTGCAGTGCCCGGACCCGGATACCCCAGTGAACGTGTGCTCCGGTGGCGAGCGCCGCCGTGTGGCTCTGTGCAAGCTGCTGCTCGAGGCCCCGGACCTGCTGCTGCTCGACGAGCCCACCAACCACCTGGATGCCGAATCCATCCTGTGGTTGGAACAGTTCCTGCACCAGTACAAGGGTGCCGTCATCGCCGTCACCCACGATCGTTACTTCATGGACAACGTGGCCGAGTGGATCTGCGAGGTCGACCGCGGCCACCTGTACCCGTACAAGGGCAACTACTCCACCTACTTGGAGACCAAGGCCAAGCGTCTGGAGATCCAGGGCGCCAAGGACGCCAAGCTCGCCAAGCGACTGAAGAACGAGCTCGACTGGGTGCGCTCCTCCCCCAAGGCCCGTCAGGCCAAGAACAAGGCCCGTCTGGAACGTTACGACCAGATGGAGAACGAGGCACGCAACAACAAGAAGCTCGACTTCTCCGAGATTCAGATTCCGGCCGGCCCGCGCCTGGGTTCCACCGTGCTGGAAGCCAACCATATCCACAAGGCCTTCGGCGAGCGTGTGCTCATCGACGACCTGTCCTTCACGCTGCCGCGCAACGGCATCGTCGGCGTGATCGGCCCGAACGGCGTGGGTAAGTCCACGCTGTTCAAGACCATCGTGGGCCTGGAGCCGCTGACCAGCGGCGAGCTGAAGATCGGCGACACCGTCAAAATCAGCTACGTGGACCAGAACCGTGAGGGCCTGGATCCGAACAAGAACCTGTGGGAAGCCGTGTCCGGCGGCCTCGACTTCATCGAGGTGGCCGGTGTGGAGGTGCCGACCCGCGCCTATGTGGCCAGCTTCGGCTTCAAGGGCGCCGATCAGCAGAAGCTGACTGGTGTGCTGTCCGGTGGTGAGCGCAACCGTCTGAACCTGGCCCTGACCCTGAAGCAGGGCGGCAACCTGCTGCTGCTCGACGAGCCCACCAACGATCTGGACGTCGAGACCTTGGAATCCCTCGAAAACGCGCTGCTCGAATTCCCTGGCTGCGCTGTGGTGATTTCCCACGACCGTTGGTTCCTCGACCGTGTCGCCACGCATATCCTCGCGTGGGAAGGCGACGACGACAACCCGGCCAAGTGGTACTGGTTCGAAGGCAACTTCCAGGCCTACCAGGAGAACAAGGTGACACGCCTCGGCGAGGATGCGGCCCGCCCGCACCGCCTGCACAAGAAGCTTGTGCGCGGCTGAGATACGCCGGCATTAGTGCCACAACGCGCTTTATACGTCGAAAGCCGTCCCTCAGGGGCGGCTTTCCCCATAATTGCCCCATGGCTGCCCGCCCCGCATCCCATAAAATCCCACAGTCGCCTACGGCAACACACCGGCAGCGCAGCAGCAACGTAGCGGCAATGCGCCGCATAACCCACCGTTTACCTTCCAAACAGTCTCGTTACATTTCGCTCCCGGAACTCTTAACCCCCACCGGATAGACTGCCAACCATAGGTTGGAATACGATAACCGAAATACTGAACACAGCAGAACAAGAATCGAGGAACGCCATGGCTCAGGCAACCACCGTAACTCCATTGGACCATCTGGTGAAGGTGCTGAAGTTGGGCGAGCCTTCCGCTTACCGCAATCACACATATATCAATGGCGAGAGTATGTACTTCCCCACCGGCCGCGTCTACGGTGGCCAGGTCATCGCCCAGTCGGTGATCGCCGCGTCCAAAACAGTGGGCCCTTCACGCCTGCCGCATTCGGTACATGGCTATTTCATTGCCGCCGGCGATATTCGTCAAGACCTGTTGTTTGACGTCGAGAACCTTCGCGACGGCCGCTCGTTCTCCGCTCGTCGGGTCAACGTCACCCAAGCCGAGGGGTCGATTCTCACGGCCATCGCCTCTTTCCAGGAGACCGGCCAAGAGGGTGTGGAATTTGCCGATCCGATGCCGGAAAACCTGCCCGATCCCGAAACGTTGACTTCCGCCAAAGAACTCATGCAGCCGTTCGCCGAGAAGTCGCCGTTCGCCAATTACTATGCCGAGAAATCGCCGTTCGATATCCGCCACGTGACGCCGACCGTGATGCTGCGCGCGGACAAGGATTCCGCCGAGCATGATTCCGGCAAGCAGATGGTGTGGATGAAGGCCGATGGCCACGTCGATGTGCCGCAGGTCATGCATCGTGCGATGCTGGCGCTTGGCTGCGATCAGGTGATGATGGAGCCGGTGCTGCGCCGCGCCGGACTGTCGATTTCCACACCGGGCATTTCCTATGCGTCCATCGACCATTCGATGTGGTGGTATCAGGATATCGATATCAACGAATGGCATTTGTATGTGCAGGATACGCCTATCGCCGCGCACGGACGCGGACTCGGCATTGCCAAAGTGTATGCGCAGAATGGCGACTTGGTGGCGGCCATCGCTCAGGAAGCTATGGTGCGCGTGCCGTAGGAATAGTCACCCCTACCGCTTGTAGGCTTGGGCTATGTCGCTACGGCGCTTGGCTTCCCTGATTTTCGGGTTTTCGGGGCCTTCGTTCGGCGGTAGCTGGCACAACCATTCGCCGATAATGCCGATGATCATGTCGGCGATGCACACCACGGCCGCAATTGCGCACTCGGTGACGGCGTGTGCATAGAAATCCGCCTCGATATGGCTCAAGCTCACCACAATCTGACCGCCATACCAGCCGGCGAGCGTTGCGCCCGCCAATCCCAGTGCCTTTGCCAACACCAGCGTATACACCGCGATAGTGGGATTGATGAAGCTATGCGGACGTTTCTTGGGGTCGGTATTCGCGTATTTATGCACTTGCAGGGCCAAGATCAGCACAATAACGCCCAGTACGGCCAGCAATCCGGGCACAATCCAAGGCGCACCAATCAGCGACAGTCCCGAGCTTTCGCCGTAGGAGGCCAGACCGATACCCGCCAACAGGCCCAACACGGCACCGATCACATACTGCCACCATGGTGTTCGCCGTGTTTTCATGTCCGGCCTCCTTATCGTTGCGTTGCTGTTTGCTGTTTGCGAACGGCCTTCGCGCTTTGGCCGTTCATCTTGATTTGTTTTTTCGTCATTGCCGTGCCTGGCTGCTCGAGGCCGGAGACTGGTCCGTCACCGTCTGGTTTCTAGCCTACCGTTCGTAACTGGTTCCGCCATCAGCTCAACTATTCGACAGTATCCAGTTGTCCGATAGCAATCCGACCTGTCCGGCATCCGGTGCCATGGCCAAAAGGAAGGCCACCGGGTCGCCGCCCAGAGAAGCATTCGGGTCCATATCCAGCCAAGGTGCCAATACCGACGCATGGTTACGGGCCGACGGCCAAGGAATGCTGCAGTTGGGCTCGTCGGAAGTCACGCCTTCCATGTCAACAAGGTCAAGGTCGACTGCCAGGTCATGAACGCTTTCGATGCTGCCCAATACGGCAATCAGGTCGGCGGGCGGCAACTTGGTTTCGATTTGGATGACCGCGCTCATCGCGTCCGGACTGTCGAAATGGCTGACATGGTAGAGCGGCGAGATGCCCTGTACCTGATTGCCAGGAACACTGTCGATGGAAACGATGGTTTCGCGGAACAGCCGTTCGGCATCCTGCGAGGTGGAATCCAGCGAAATAATCGCCTTGCGTGAGACGGGTTCCGACTCCGACGCTGATTCTTGCTTGACTGCATGCCCGCCGAGCATCCAGTCTTCGCTCTCGAGCTGCACGGCGTTACGGTCCGGCGCGGCGGCCAGCAAATCGGCTACAGGCCCCTCATGGGCTCCAGCAAGTTTGGCGTTCGGATTCAGCGCCGCCCAGGGAGCCAGCACAAATGCGCGCTGCCAAGCACGCGGATGGGGCAATGCCAGATCCGGATCCGCGCTGGTGATGCCATCAAAGTCGATAATGTCCAAGTCCAACGGCCTGGAATCCCAATGATTCTCACGAATTCGCCCATGGTTCGCTTCGATGTTTTGCAACGCGGCGAGCAATTCGTGGCTGCCCATTGTGGTTCCAAGCTCCACCACGGCGTTCAGGAAATCCGGCGTACCGTCAGCCATTCCCCACGCGGCCGTGCGGTAAAGCGGCGAAATACCGGTCACCTGTGTGCCAAGCAGCGCGTCAATCTCCCGAACGGCGGCTCGCAAGGTGGATTCCACCTCGCCCACATTGCCCCCCAAGGCCACCACCGCGTTATGGATGGCATGCTTTTCAGCAGTGCGTCCATTATCGGTGGCACGCACGCGCGAGATGGAGACCGATACATCTGCAAAAGCCACGACGATGGGCGCGTGAGGCTTGTGCACGGTGACGTCGATGGAGGCGACGGCCGGCGCATCGGCAAGAATCTTATCCGCGATACGTTGGGCCAGACGCTCGATCAGGTCCACATGAGGGCCTTCGATGACAGCCACGATATCCTTGGCCACGCGGCCGTAATCGATGGTGTCATTGAGATCGTCGGATTGGCCGGCGGCGGCCAGATCAAGGTGCAGGGTGACGTCCACGACGAAGGTTTGTGGCCGTTCGTGTTCAAAGGTGAGCACACCGTGGGTGCCGTTGGCATGTACGCCGGTAAGTGTGATGGTGTCCATTGGTAAGGCTTTCTGTTCAAATGCTCCCCCTCAGTCGCCTTCGGCGCCAGCTCCCCTCGCCCGAGGGGAGCCAAGACCTAGAAGCAACCAAAAACAGGGAGCCAGGGGAATCATGCGTATTCGCGCCAGGTGTTGCCGGCGATGACGGCGGCGCGGCTTTTGGCCACATCGTGTACGCGCACGGCCCATGCGCCGTGCTCGGCGGACAGGGCGGACAAGGCTGCGGTCACGTCATCGCGCTGGGCCATGGTCGGGCCATCAGCACCGGCAGTACCCGCCCCGGTAAGCATCGCCGAAATGAAGCGCTTGCGGGACTGGCCAATCAGCACCGGATATCCAGTGGCGCGGAAGGTCTCGAGCCCGGTCAGCAGCGGCAGGTTGTGCTCGATGCCGGGCTTGGAGAAGCCCAGGCCCGGGTCGATGATAATGCGCTCAGGCTTTACGCCGGCGGCCAGCACACCGTCGACTTGGCGCATGAGTTCGTCGTGTACGTCGGTCAATACACCGTGCTCGTAGACGGAGGTGTCTTGATCGGGGTTCGCGCCCTTGGAGCCGGCGAGCCAACCGCGCCAATGCTGCACGATGTACAGGCAGTCGTGGTCGGCGACCACATGCGGCAGTTCGGCATCCAGCGTGCCACCGGAAACGTCGTTGATGATCTGGGCGCCCTCGCTCAGCGCAGCGGCGGCCACGGATGCGCGCGTGGTGTCGATGGACAGTACGGCACCGGCCGGAATCAATGTCTTGACGGCACCGGTGATGCGGGCCAGCTCGTCGGCCTCGGCAACGCGCTTGGCGCCGGGGCGCGTGGATTCGGCTCCGATGTCGATGATGGCCGCGCCGGCGGCCATCATGTCGCGCCCGTGTTGGGCCGCCTTGGCCGGGTCCAGCCACAGGCCGCCGTCCGAGGACGAGTCCTCGGTGATGTTGAGCACACCCATCACCATGGTGTGCGTAGTGTCATGCAACGCCTGCAAATCAGTCATTATGTTTCCCCTTCTATGTAGGTCCCAAGTGAGTTCCCTATGATGAGGGAGCTTAGTAGACACTATTTATCCAAAATGAGGCTCATGGCTTCGGCTCGGGTGGCCGGATTGCGCAGCATGCCGCGCACCGCAGAGGTCACCGTGCGGGCGGAAGACTTCTTGATGCCGCGCATCGACATGCACAGGTGCTCGCATTCGGTCACCACAATCACACCACGTGCGCCCGCATACTCGACCAGCGCGTCGGCGATCTGCTGGGTCAAACGCTCCTGCACCTGCGGCCGGCGAGCATACACCTCAACCAGTCGGGCGAGCTTGCTCAGCCCCATCACCCCATCCTTGGCGGGAATGTAGCCCACATGGGCCACGCCATGGAAAGGCAGCAGATGATGCTCGCACACCGAATACAGTTCGATGTCCTTGACCAGCACCAGCTCGTCGGTATCCACGTCGAAGTGCTTCTCCAGCGCATCGGCCGGCGAGGCCTGCAGACCGGTGAACAGCTCGCGGCACGCGCGGGCGATACGGTCAGGTGTTTCCACCAGCCCCTCGCGCTCGGGATCCTCGCCAATCGACTTCAGGAACAGACGTACGGCCTCGCGCACGCCTTCCTCGTCGTATGTGTGTTTCTCCCGATGGCAAGACTCTATATATTCGTTCATCTCATCTCTCCCTTGTCATTGTCCACAACGACGTCGGCCCGGCCTGCGTACGTGAGAAACCACATGAACAGGTCGGGCCGAATCGTCATCGTGTCTACTCTTCCGGCTTCATGCCGACCGAGCGCTTGAGGCTTTCGGGAATCTCCACCGGCGGCTTGTCCGAGTCGGGGCGGCGGTCGTTGGACAGCCACACCGGACGAACCGGAGCCTTCTTGATCGGCGCGAAGATCTCCGCAAGTTCCTTCTCGTTCAGGGTCTCCTTGACCAGCAGCTGACGGACCAACTCGTCGAGGATATCGCGGTTGTCGTTGATGATGGTCCACGCCTCGGTGTGGGCGGTTTCCACCAGCTTCAGCACCTCGTCGTCAATCACTTCGGCGGTGCGGTCGGAGTATTTGCGCGGCTGCAGACCGTCCATCACGGTGGTCTGATCGTCGTCGGAACCCCACTTGATGGCGCCGAGCTTGTCGGAGAAGCCGTATTCGATCACCATCGTACGGGCGATGCTCGTAGCCTTCTCGATATCGTTCGAGGCACCGGTGGTCGGGTCGTGGAAGACGATTTCCTCGGCGGTGCGACCGCCCATCGCGTAGGCCATCTGGTCGAGCAGCTGGTTGCGCGACTGCGAGTAGCGGTCGGAGGTCGGCATGACGGCGGTGTAGCCGAGGGCGCGGCCTCGCGGCAGAATCGTCACCTTGGTCACCGGATCGGTGTTGTTCAGGGCGGCGGCCACCAGCGCATGACCACCCTCGTGGTATGCGGTGTTGCGCAGCTCTTCCAGAGCCATGCCCTTGGACTTGCGCTTCGGTCCGGCCTGAACGCGGTCGATGGCCTCGTCGATGGCGCGGTTGTCGATCAACTGGGCACCGGCACGGGCGCACAGCAACGCGGCTTCGTTGAGCACGTTGGCCAGATCGGCACCGGTGAAGCCCGGCGTGCGCACGGCGACCATGTGCAGGTCGACGTCCGGTACGAACGGCTTGCCCTTGGCATGCACCCTCAGAATTGCCTCACGGCCTTCCAGATCAGGGGCGGCCACGCCCACCTGACGGTCGAATCGACCCGGACGCAGCAGAGCGGGGTCAAGCACGTCAGGGCGGTTGGTGGCGGCGATGATGATGAGGTTGGTGTCGTTGTCGAAACCATCCATCTCGACGAGCAGCTGGTTCAGCGTCTGCTCGCGCTCGTCGTGGCCACCGCCCATGCCGGAGCCACGCTTGCGGCCCACAGCATCGATTTCATCGATGAAGATGATGGCGGGGGCGTTCTTCTTGGCCTCATCGAACAGGTCACGCACACGGGAGGCACCGAGACCCACGAACATTTCGACGAAGTCGGAGCCGGCCATCGAGTAGAACGGCACGCCGGCCTCGCCTGCGATGGCTCGGGCCAGCAACGTCTTACCGGTGCCGGGAGGACCGTACAGCAGCACGCCACGCGGAATACGAGCGCCCAGCGCCTTGTACTTGGACGGATCCTTGAGGAAGTCCTTGATCTCCTCGACTTCGGCCACGGCCTCGTCTTCGCCGGCCACATCGGCGAACTTGGTGGTGGGGGTCTGGCCGTCGAGCAGCTTGCCGCTGTTTTTCTTGCCACCCATGCCGAGCATGCCGCCGGCACCGCCCATGCGACTCATCAGGAACCAGAACAGGGCGAAGACGATGACGAACGGCAGGATCGAGGTGATGAGGTAGCTCATCATGCTGGTCTGCTCGATATTCGAGGTCCAGCCCTTTTCGAGATCACCGTTCTCCACGGCCTTGGCCACCTGTGCGCCCTGCGCGAAGGTGTAGTAGAACTGCACGTTCTTGCCGTAGTTGGTCACCTTGCCGGTGTCGGCGTTTTTCTTGGTGTAGTCGTTCTTCAGCTTAAGGCGGACGACCTGCTTGTTGTCCGTGATCTCGGCGTAGGTGGCCTTGCCCTGATTGATCAGCGCGAAACCATCTTTGGTGTCAATGGTCTTCGTGCCACCGCCGGCGAACATCTGGAACATCAGCACGACCATGACCACGAGTACGGCACCCCACAGCCAGGGGGACTGCCATATCGGCCGGTTCTCGTTGTTGTTGCCTTTGCCATTGGTCCCGTTATTGCCACGGTTGAACGGGTTGGTGAACGGGTTGCCGTTGTTACGGTTGTTGTCCGGGTTCGGATTATTGCCGTTACCCGGCCCTTGCGGGAAGCTCATGCTTGCACTCCTTGGTAGACGGACGGCTTGAGGACCGCGATCGAATCGAGGTTGCGGTAGCGTTCGTCAAAGTCGAGGCCGAAGCCGACGACGAACTCGTCCGGAATCTCATAGCCGGCGTACTTCACATCAACGTCCACTTCTCGGCGGGAAGGCTTGCTCAGCAAAGCGAAGACCTCCACGGAAGCGGCACCACGACGTTTCAGTTCTGCGACCAGCCACGCGAGCGTGCGTCCTGAATCAACAATATCCTCCACAATCAAAATGTGCCGTCCGCGAACATCGGCGGACAAATCCTGCCTGACTGTGACCTCACCGCTCGACACTGTGCCCGAGCCATAGCTCGAAAGGCTCATGAAGTCGATCTGTACAGGAATGCTCATGGCCTCGGTGAACGCGACCAGCGTATTCACGGCCCCTTTCAGCACCGCAACGAGCAGCGGATTCTTATCGCGGTAATCCTCGCTCGCGAGAGCGGCCATCTCGTGGATCTTGGCATCGATCTGTTCTTTGCTGACCAGCTCGTGGTCAATATCTTCCTCAACGTCAGCGATTCGCATGCGCTCCATCTTGGCACACGCGAATGACGTGTTTCTTGCGATTGGCTGAATAACCTCTGGGAAGTGAGACGCCGCCTTGGCCATGCCAATCGACGACCAGCCGGTCGATGGCGGCAATCTGGGCGGCACTGGCGTTCACACCGGCCTGGCTCAGCGCGTGAGCGATGACCCGCAACCGAATCGCCTCTGGCTCACGTGCAATACGTTTGACGCCGATCATCAGGCCGATGCCATGGCCCGAATCGTTGGTATCGTCTGCAGCACAGGCTCGTGGCGTATCGGTCGATACCGCTGCCGACGATGCCGGCCGGTCAACTGCCGTAACCGCCTCCCCCATCACCTCGTCGGATCGCTGATCCAGATACTCCTTATCCATTCTGGCCAGCTGTGCGCTTTCGGCGAAATGGCGGGTGACATTGAATCCAGCGAATCGTTCGATGGCCGGCAGCAGGTCGTGGCGCACCCGCGAGCGCAACGGATAGTCGTCCGGCAACTCGCCGTCTACCGCATCGCCATTGGTGGGGTCATCCCAATATTCCACACCCAAGTCTTCACAGAGGCCGGTGGTTTCGTCTCGAGTAAGGGTCAGCAGCGGCCGCGCAAAAGTCACGCCACTGCGTGTGAAGACCTGCGGCATGCCGGCCAACGCATCCACGCCACGGCTGCGCAGCAGTCCGATCAATACGGTTTCCGCCTGATCGTCCATAGTGTGGGCCAACAGCACGGCAATGGCACCTGATTCACGCGCCGCGGCGCACAGCTCGTTGTACCGGGCCTGCCGCGCGGCCGCTTCGAGGCCCTCACCGCGTGCCTGCACGGTTGCGTTGCGCACGATGACCGGGCCCAGTCCCAACGCACGGCAACGATTCGCAGCCTCGCCGGCGACCTGTTCGGAACCCTCCTGCAAGCCGTGATCCACAATCACGGCACCGCAACGCACGCCCATGGACGTGCATACGATATGGCTCACCGCAGCCAGTGCCATCGAATCGCGCCCGCCTGAACAGGCCACGAGCACGAGCGGCGCATCGGCGGCAACGGCATGGTCCCCATGCTGCGCGAATTCGGGAGCCTGCACATCGCATAGTTCCACGGCACTCAGCGTTGCGCGGACCGCGCCTACGGCCTTGCGCAATCGTGCGGAATATGCCATGTACTCACCACCTTTTTTCTGGTTATAGGCACTCGTGCGTTTATGGACGTTTACGGCCTTTATAGCCCTTGATGGCCCTTGATGCCTCTTTTACAGCCCCGCGAGCTTGGTGATAAACGAGTCGATGGCGCTACGCGCGGCGGCATAATCCTCAGGATTGTTGACCACCACGGCAAACGACAACGCTCCCCCATTGGTGCGGGACACATTGCCGGCCATCGACGTAACCGTGCCGAGGCTGCCGGTTTTGACGCGCAGCAGACCAGCCACGGCATCATCCGTATACCGATCCTGCGCCGTGCCCACCAATCCCGCGATGGATAGACCTTCCGCACCAGCAGCACCGCTCTCGGTGGTCAGATTACGTTGTTGGACGGCCGCCAGCGTGCGTACGGTGAGCCGGGAGCCGGGAGACAGGCCGGAGCAATCGGCCATGGTCAGACCGGATGTTTCGAGACCGAGATCGTTCAGAGTGGATTTGACCGCTTCCGTGCCGCCTTCAGGACTGTTTGTCGCTGATTTCGCCAAGGCGGTGAGTCTGCCGAACTCCTCGGCCAGCGTATTGTCCGAATGCCGCAACGTGTATGCCATGATTTCGGACAGTGTTGCCGAACTCACCGAAGCCAAAGGCGTTTCACCGGATGGAGCGGTGTTTGCCGTCACGTCTCCGGTAACGGCCACGCCGTTCGATTGGAGCAGTTCGGCGAATTTCGTGGCCACGTCGCTGGCGGCGTGCTGGGACAGTTCCGGGTATCCGGCCGAATCATCGGGGTCGGCCGGCGCAGGCGTATCGGCGGTGTATTGGCGGCCTCCATCAATCGCCATTGATGAGACCGGCGTGAAGTAGACGGTGTAGTCGCTTAAGACTGCGCCGCCTTCCGACAGACCTGCCGGAATGCGTGAGTCGCCGAATAGGGTGTCGTCGTACTCGAGATTGACGGAAGTGATGCCTCGCTGGGCGAGCGCGGCCACGGTGGCCTTGGCCAAGGTGTTCAGACCGGCACGTCCGTTGGTATGGTTGGCGTCAGAATCGCCTGCAGACAGCAGCATGTCGCCATTGCCTTTGAGGGTCAACGTATTGGTGCCGTCATCGGATTGGGTGAGGAACACTTGGGTATCCAAGGTGGATGCCATATTCAGGGTGGATGAGGCGGCGAGCGCGGTCAGCGTTTTCAGTGTGGATGCAGGCTCGCGTGGAGTGTTCGACTCATGTTCGGCAGCGACGGTGCCTTGGGCGTCTTCAATGATCACCGACGTATCGTTTCCCACGCCTTGCGCGGACAGCAATTCGTTGACCAGCGCAGAAGCGGCCGTGGAATCAATGGCCTTGTTCGCGTTCAAGGTGCCGGCGACGGTGCCGCCTGATTTGGCGGTGGCTGGATCGGCAAAAACAGGTGCGGCGACGGGCTTCAACGTCAATAATCCGGGAGCCACGTCGGTGATGTCGGCGGCGCAGTACCCCGCGAACAGGGCGATGGTGGTCAGTGCGGAAATGATGACGGTCAGTGTTCGGCGATGCGATCGTTGGGTCCGCCGTTGCGCTTCACGCCGCTGACGGCGTGATACCGCTGTAGATACCATCGTGCTCCTTATGCCAAGGCGATCATTTCTGCAATGAGGCGAACGAGTCGAGTGCTGCCACAATCGAAAGCATTCGCGCATCCATCAGCTTACCGCCCAGCCATGTCCCGAGTGCCAGGATGCCGATGCCGTTGGCCAGTGCGACCGGAATAATCGCCAGCCATATGCCGCCTTCGGCTCCCGTCAGCAGCATGACCAGCGCCACGATGCCGGTGGGCAGCATCAGCAGCAGGCTGCCAAGCACGTAGACGAACGGGAAGAAGCCTTGGGCCATGGCGCGGCCTTGAGGCGCGGAGAACGGCTTGTCCATTGAGGCGACCGGGTACATCAGCACACAGGACGTGACTTCGGCCACGCCCAGGCCGCTCAAGGCGACGCCCATGCCCACGGCGAGGAAGATCAGGCCGGTGACGAGGTCATCGGGCTGCGCCCAGCGGCCGGTCAGTGCGCCGACCAGCACGATGCCGGCGAGATAGAGCAGCACCATGTAGACGACCATGATGCCGACGTAGACGCGCACGCGGCCGATTCTGTCGGTCCGGCCACGCACGCCGGCGATGACTTCCATGGTGAAGCCGCGGCCGTCATATGCGAGCCCGTTGCTTTCCACCACTGACATGAACCAGCCACACCAGATCAGCGACTGCCAGACGACCGCGCTGATACCGTGCGCCTGGAAGGCGAAGATGATCAGGAACAGGACCGGCATGGCGAAGGTCATGGCTTGGCGGGGGTCTCGTTTGAGATAGGTGATCAGGCGTGCGGACACCGCGCCGGATGCCGAATCGGGCATCCATGCGAATGCGCCGATGCCTTTGGCGGTCTCGGACGGACTGTTTGCGCCGATGGTGAGCCGTTCATGCCTCAGACACCAAGTGCATACGGCGAAGCAGACGATCCATGTGACGGCAAGGATGGCGATGCGGGCGATCAGCACCGCCCAAGCTCCGGTAAGCGCGTCGAACGGCAGTTGGAAGGCCGCACCGAACGGCGTCCATGCGGCGATGGCGGTCGCCGCGCCCCAGGTCTCGGTGTTGAGGCTGAAGGCTATGCCGGAGTTGACCAGAATGTTCGGCAACTGGCAGATGATGACGAAAGTCAGCACGATGAAGATGTAGAACGCGCCTTTGCCGCGTTTGCTGGTCACCAGCGTGGTGGATAGGGCGATGACCAGTTTGGAGATGCTCATCATGGTGATGACGGCCAGCACTGCGGCGAGGAGGGAACTGATGATTACGGCTGGTCCCATATGCCGATAGGCCAGTGTCCAGAGCATCAGTGAGGCCACGCCAGTAAGGGCGGGGATGCCGGACAGGCCGGAAAGCAGCAAGCCGAATTGCAGGTTGCGGTCGGCGATGCCGTAGAGCGCGAATTTGCGTGGGTTCATGGTGGAGCCTTCGCCAAGCATCATGAGCTGGATGAAGCCGATGAAGATGGTCATGGTCGCGCCGACCAGCACGACGACTATGTTGACGATGCCTCCGGGACCAAGGATGTTCAGCGGAAAGCCATCCGCGTTCACGGTGAAGGGCGGCAGTATGCCGATGAACCATGCGAGCACGCCGGTGCCGATGATGGTGCCGGCCGCGAGTACAGCGGAAAAGACATAGGCGACGGTCTGCCACGCCGATTTTCGCAGGGTGGCGAGCGTGAGCGTCCAGCGCAGGCGGACCAGGGTGATGGCGGTCTTAATCATTGGCGGGCCTCATCGGTGGGTGTGGCGGGCGTAGGCAGAATCGGCTGAATCGGCTGGGCCGAAGTTGGTGCTTGGGCTTGGGCCTGCCCGCCATCGAGCCACGCGAGATGGGCGGCTTCGTGGCGGCCACCGACTAGTTGCAGGAAGCGGTCTTCGAGTTCTTCGCCAGCAGCGACCTCGTCCACCGTGCCGGCCGCGCATACCAGACCGTTGTTGATTACGGCCACATGCGTACACATCTTTTCGACCAATGCCATCACGTGTGAGGAGATGATCACCGTGCCGCCAGTCTTCGCGTATTCGATGAGAATGTCTTTGAGGTTGGCGCTGGACACCGGGTCCACGGATTCAAACGGCTCATCCAAGACCAGAATGCGCGGGCTGTGAATCATCGCGGAGGCCAGGCAGATCTTCTTGGTCATGCCGGCCGAGTAATCGGTGACCATCGTGTTGGCGGCCCCGGCCAAGTCGAAAGCATCGAGCAGGTCCTGGGCGCGACGCGTGGTCTCCTCGCGGCTCATGCCGCGCAGCATGCCGGAGTAGACGAGCAATTGCAAACCGGTCAGTCGGTCGAAGATCTGGTCGGGCTGGGGCATGACGCCGATCATGCGCTTGGCCGTATTCACGTCGCTCCACACGTCATGGCCCAGAATCATGGCGGTGCCGGCGTCCGGCACCAATAGACCGGTCACCATATTGAGCGTGGTGGTTTTGCCGGCGCCGTTAGGGCCCACCAGTCCGTAGAACGAGCCGATTGGAATGTCAAGCGCGAGCCCGTTGACGGCGATCTTCCGGTCGAAGTGCTTGAACAGGCCGCGAATGGACACCGCCGCATTCGGGTTCGGCGGCCATGCTTGCGGCTGTGGCTGTTGCGACTGCGAAGACGCGGGAGCGGCGGCTGGCATCATCGGCGGCTGAAATCCGACATTCCTTTGAGTATTGTCTAAGCTCATGCATCTACTCTAGCCCACCAGTCAACCCTCAGCGCAGCACCCCCGGATTACTGTTGGATTGCCCCGCTGAGCAGCTCCGGACTAGCGGACTCGGTCAGCCCTTATGCGCGATGGGCTTCCACTGGGCTTTGGCGAAGATGGCCTGGAAGGAAATCGGCACGTAGCTGAGCATGTAAATCGGGAAGCTGAGCACATAGGCGAGCAGCTCCTTGTTCGTGGCACCGATCTGGTCGTGCTCGACAATGATGGTCAATGCAGCCAATGCCATCAGGCCCAACACCGATGTGATGATGCCGCTGGACCAACCGGCCAGCGATTGCAGCTGGCTCGACCAACTCACGAAGCCACACGCGGCGAACAGCAAGCCCATCACCGCGCGAATCACGCCCAACACGGTAAACGGACACAGCATCAAGGTGAAGTCGATGCAGGAGAAATCACGTTCGCGAACCGCGCGTTTCAGCAATGCCGAGCCATAATAACGGAATACCTGCAGGAATCCCTTGCTCCAACGCAAACGCTGACGCCAACTTTGCGAGAAGGTAACCGGCTGCTCGTCGTAGAGGATCGCAGTACCGCAATAGCCGATGCGGTCGCCATGCAGAATCGAATCCATAGTGAATTCAAGATCTTCAGTGAGCAGGTGGAACTTCCATCCCTTGTTCCGCTTCATCACCTCGCGGGAGAACATGAATCCCGTACCGCCCACATGGCAAGAGGAACCGAGAATCATACGCGAGTTAGACAGGAATCGCGATTCACGGATGAACCACAGCGCAGAACCAGAAGACACCCAGTTATCCGCCAGATTCACCGAATTACGGTAGCTGGTCAGAATCTTGAATCCGGAGCAGAACGCCTTGTTCATTTCCTCGAAGTAATGCTTGTCCAGCTTGTTATCGGCATCGAACACGAAGTAGGCCTCATAATCATCGGCCACACCGATGTCGAGCATATGCCCCAACAGATACGTCAGCGCATATCCCTTGCCAACCAGTTCAAGATTGTGGCGTTCCACCACATGGCAGCCCAAAGACCGCACCACGTCGGCGGTGTTGTCGGTGCAGTTGTCGGCCACCAGCCAGATGTCGATGAGGTCGGACGGGTAGGTCTGATCGCGAATCGACCCAATAAGGTTGCCGATCACGTTTTCTTCGTTGCGCGCGGAGATCAGTACGGCATACCGGTTGGTCATCGGGGCGTCGGGGAAGCGCACGGGCTTGGCGAACAGGGACATCACGATGCACAGTCCCTGATATATCATGCCGGCACCACCGACGATTACCAGAAGAATATCGAGTACGGAAAGCAGGGTCATCAGCGCCACCCCGCCCTAGGATTGCTGGAGGCAGATTGATCAGACTGCTTGGTTTGCTTGCGTTGCTTGGGCTGCTCAGACTGCTGCGTATCCGCGGCACCACGCTGCGGAATCGCCACGGTGGCGGAATCGTCCAAATCGGATTCTTTCGTCTCGTGTGGCGGAATCGCATAGATCTGTTCCTGCAGCAAACGCAGTTCCTCATTCATCGGCACACGGCTGGTGGACCCCTTGGCCGCACGCGGCATGTGCTCGCCGATCGGCTGCAGCACATGCTCGCCGAACGCTTCGGACGCCTCGACGATCTTGGACTTCTTCTCCGGAGTCGGATCGTTCATCAGTGGTGAGTCAATCAGCTCATAGCGCTTGGTGTACGCACGGAAGATGGCCTGCAGCGATGCGGTGACCGGCAGCGCCAGGAACGCGCCAAACGCGCCGAACAGCGAGCCGAACGCCAGCACCGCGAGGAAGGCGACGGCCGCGTTGATATCCATCGTGCGCTGCGAAATCCTCGGCGAGAGAATCAGGTTCTCGATCTGCTGGTAGACGATGATGAACACCAGCACCGCCACGGCGTACGTCCATCCGCGGTTGCCCCAAGCGAACAGCACCGGCAGCGCGCCGCCGATATAGGTGCCGACCGTGGGGATGAACTGGGACACCACGCCGCAGAACAGGGCCAACGGCAGCCAGTAGGGCACATGCAGAATCTCTAAGAAGATGGCAGTGCAGGTGGCGTTGATCAACGCCAGAATCGAACGGGAGAACAGGAAGGACGAAATCTGGCCTTGGGCCACGGTCCACACCAGCAGGAATCGGCGCTGCGTGTTGGGGGCCAGCCACTGGCAGAAGGAGCGGCGCAGTTTGGGGCCGGCGGCGGAGATGTAATACGTGGTCATGACCACGGTCATGAGGTTCAGCAGGAAGGAGAACAGGCCGCCCACCGTACTCATGGCGGTACCGGCAAAATCGGTGACCCACGAGGTCTGGATATTGTTGAAGATTTCCATGCCGAGATTGCTGATTTCCGGCATCTTGAACGTGGCATACTGGTCCACGAACTCACGAATCTGCTCATACATGGCCGGCAAACCGCGGACCATGGCAATCATCTGCTGTACGAACATGTTGCCAAATAGCGTGAGCAGCACACCCACGACCACGGCCACGCCCACCAAGCTGACGGCGGAAGCCACGCCACGCTTCCAGCCATGAGCCACCAGCGCCACCACCAGCGGTTCGACGGCCAGCGCCAGGAACAGCGAGATGATGATGTCGAGCACCAGATAGGAGATGTCGCCCCACGAGCGCCAGCAGAACATGAATACGATGACGGCGAGGGCCACATACAGCAGCGCGCGGCCGAACCATTCCGGTGGCCTGCGGGAATCTCCCTTGGCGGGGAACAAAGTACCAAAGTCGATACGATTCTCGTCGTCCGGGTCTGCCCCGGCTTCTGCGGCACCGCTTCTCGACGTGTCGGTGCTGTTTATGTTTCGCGCGCGTTCGCTCATGGCTCCCCATTGTAGCGAGGGGTTTGAAGCTCGGATACGCCGGCGGCGTACACCCGCTTTTCTATTGTTGATGTTATGCTCAACGTTTCGATCATCATCCCAGCGTGGAACGAAGCCGAACGCATCCGCGACTGTCTGCTGAACGCCACTCGCCAGACCATCATGCCGCATGAGGTGCTGGTGGTGGACAATCGTTCTACGGACAACACCTGCGCGATTGTCGAACAGTTCATCGCCGAACATCCCGAGGCCCCGGTCAAACTGTTGCACCAGAACGATGAACAGGGGCTGATTCCCACCCGCAACTTTGGCCTGAACGCCGCGACCGGCGATGTGCTGGGCCGTTTTGACGCCGACTGTATGATCCGGCCTGACTGGGTGGAGGTGGTCTCCGGCATCTTCACCGAAGACCCGGCCGCGATGGGTGCCACTGGTCCGGTGATGTATTACGACATGCCCTCACGTCATTTCGGGTTGAAAGGCGACAATTCCTTACGCAAGCGAATCTACCGCGCCGATGGCGGCCAGCCGCTGCTGTTCGGCTCGAATATGGCCTTGCGCGCTTCGGCCTGGCATCAGATTGCGAATGAGGTCTGCCGGGATAAGGCCGATGTGATGCATGAGGATATCGATATTTCCCTGCATCTGATGGGCAAGGATCTGAAAACCGTGTACTCGCCGCGCATGATCGCCGCGATGAGTGCGCGACGGATGGATACGTCGTTGAGTTCGTTCCTGAGCTACATGCGACGTTTTAAGAATACGTTTGATGCGCATCCGCAACATACGCGCACGCATAAGCCGGAGGTGTTGTTCACCGCCATGTATCCGGCGATGCATATGTTCTACCCGGTGTGGCAGAAAGTGCTGAATTCCGCGGATATCAATCCGGCTGAAGCCGCGTGGATCAACGAGCAGATGGAACTGGCGGAGGCGCAAGGCAAGCAGCTGTACGACGAGACCCCCACCGACGAAGTCTACGACGAAAAGCACGAAAAGTAGCTAGATATACGAGCCCCCTCTGCTTATGCAAGCTCCCTCTGATAAGGGAGCTGTCGAATGAAGTGAGACTGAGGAAGAGACTGCGACGCAGTCGCTAAAACATTGAATCGGACGCAGGCCGATACCTATTATTCAGCGGCTACGCCGCAACTTCTCTCCCTCAGTCAGCTACGCTGACAGCTCCCTCATCAGAGGGAGCTAATGTTTACTGTCATTGACTGATCACATCAGCGACTTGTAAATCGCGAGGATGTCCTCTTCGGTTGCCTGACGCGGGTTGCCGGGGGTGCACACGTCGTTGAAGGCATCGTGAGCCAGCGGCTCAAGGTCGGCCTCGGTGGCGCCCACTTCGGAAATCGTGGTCGGGTTCTTCAGATCCACGGTCAGCTTGTGGACGGCCTGCACGGCCTCTTCGCGCACCTTCTCCAGGTCGCCGGTGTAGGCGTCCTCAACACCGAACGCATCGGCGATGTCGCGGTACTTCTCACCGGTGAAGTCCTTGTTGTATTCCATGACCGGGGCCAGCAGAATACCGTTGGCCACACCGTGGGCCACGCCCAGACGGCCGCCCAGCGGGTGAGCCATGCCGTGCACCAGACCGAGGCCCACGTTGGAGTAGGCCATACCGGTGATGTAGGACGCGTAGGCCATCTGCTCGCCGGCCGGAATGTCGCCGTCGGCGGACTTGGCCAGGTTCTTGGCAATCATGCGGATGGTCTGCATGGACAGGCAGTCGGACAGGCTCCAGGCACCCGGGGTAATGTAACCCTCGATGGCGTGGGTCAGGGCGTCAAGTCCGGTGGCGACCTTCAGGCCGCGCGGCATCGAGTCGGTCAGATCCGGGTCCACGAAAGCGACGATCGGGATGTCGTGCGGGTCGACAGCCACGAACTTGCGCTTGTTGGCCGTGTCGGTGACCACGTAGTTGATGGTCGTCTCCGAGGCGGTGCCGGCGGTGGTCGGCACGCCGAAGATCGGGACGGACGGGTTCTTGGTATCCGCGACGCCTTCCAGAGAAAGCACGTCGGCGAACTCCGGGTTGGCGGTGATGATGCCGATGCCCTTGCAGGTGTCTTGCGGGGAGCCACCGCCCAGGCCGATCAGGAAGTCCGCACCGGACTCGGCGAACTTGGCGACGCCGTCCTTGATGCACTCGACCGGCGGGTTCGGCTTGACGTTGGAGAACACCTCGTACGGCAGGCCGGCCTCATCCAGAACCTTGGTGACCTTCTCGGCGGTGCCGGTCTCCAGCAGCACCGGGTCGGTGACGATAAATGCCTTGGTGAAGCCGTGCTGCTTGGCGACGGCCGGAATCTCCTTGATCGCGCCACGTCCGAAGTATGCAGTCTGGTTGAAAATCATGCGGTACACCATAGGGGCTCTCCTTTTGAGCTAGTGTCTTAACTGGTGGTCCACTCTGTCTTTGAGTGGTCCAACGGTTCCCCAGTCTACTCCGCGCATGAGCATTCACCTGAAAACACGCTGAAAGAACAACACTGAAAATAATGGCAAGAAATGGCGGAATTCCGCACTTGTCGAATTATTGTCCATTGACCAAACCAGTTCCATCGCCCGAAATCTCAACGATAAGACCATTTTCCGGAGTCATCTGACGCTCTCCGAGAAACTTGTCTCTCATCCGCTTACTTCGCGCGTAGCGCAATCAATATGCGAGATGCCTAATTCCATTCGTGCTTCATCAGCCGAACGCGAACTGGTTCACCAGATGGTGTATTCAACGGTTTCAGTCTCCTGAAGAGGACTAAGATACCTCGACAGTTGGGGTGATCATCATAAGAGAATGAGGTAGATAATGGCAAATGGCAAGGCTATGACGGTCGGCGAGATGGCGTCCCTGTTTCTCGACCCCGCCACTCCCGTTCGTATCGACGCTTTCGACGGCTCGCATTTCGGCCCGGCAGACGCGGATTTGAAGGTCAAAATCGCCACGCCGAACTGCATGTACCAGCTACTCGCGCACCCGAATGAAATCGGCATCGTGCGCTCATACATTCTGGGCGATTTCGACGTGGACGGCATTGACTACGCCGACCCGTATCCGGCGATGCGCAAGCTGGTGTCGCTGTCCAAATACGTTCGCCCACTCACTCCCACATCAATTGCCCGCGTATCCGCCGGCATCCTGAGCCATGGCTTCAAGAAGCCGCCGGTGCCCGCCACCGAGGGCCCGAGCAAGTTCGCCCGTATCAAGCGTGGCCTGATGCCGCACACCGAAAAGGCCGATTCGGAAACCGTCAGCTTCCACTACGACATGTCCAACGAGTTCTACGCCGACTTCCTCGGCCCCTCCATGACGTACACCTGCGCGGTATTCGACAACGAACACATGAGCCTTGAAGACGCACAGGCCAACAAACTGCGCCTGATTCTCGACAAACTGGACTTGCAGCCCGGCCAGCGCTTACTGGACATCGGCTGCGGCTGGGGTTCGATGGTCATCACCGCCGCCCGTCGCGGCATCAAGGCGCTCGGCGTCACCCTCTCCAAGGAACAGGCCGCGTACGCCAACGAATGGATCGCCCGTGAAGGGCTGCAGGATCTGGCCGAAGTGCGTGTGCAGGACTACCGCGAGGTGCCTGAGCACGACTTCGACGGTATCTGCTCGATCGGCATGATGGAGCACGTAGGCGTCAAGAACTACCAGAGCTACTTCGAAGAGATGTTCCGCCTTCTGAAGCCGATGGGCCGACTGCTGAACCACCAGATCACCATCAGCCATGACAAGCCTCACGGCAAGCCCGGCACCGACGAATTCCTCGACCGTTACATCTTCCCGGACGGTGATCTCGGCGCGCCCGGCTTCATCGAATCGTGCATCCATGACGCCGGCTTCAACGTGGTGCATCAGGAGAACCTGCGCCAGCACTACGCGCTCACCCTGCATCACTGGAACCAGAACCTCTCCGAGCATTGGGACGACGCGGTCAAGCAGGTCGGCTTTGAACGCGCCAAGGTATGGGGTATGTACATGGCCGCCTGCGCTCTGAACTTCGAGCTCGACGGCATCCAGATTCACCAGTTCTTGGCCGTCAAGCCGGATCGCGTGGCCCACCCGGACGGCAAGTGGTACCCCCTGCGCCAATGGTGGCAGGCCTGACTCCGTTTCTGTGGGACGGCACGCGGTTTTTACCATTGTTCATCTGCCGTCCCACAGAAGTGTGGGATAGCAGATACATCAATCGTTTGACGTATCTGCTATCCCGCATGACATAAGCCGAGAACCGCAGAATAGAGCCGTTCTTTGCCCTCAGCTCTGAGGGCGTTCTTCGAACGCTGTGGGACGGCACGTCGAAAATCGGCAAAATCACGTGCCGTCCCACACGATTCCCTTCGCACGCGCATTTCGCAGGTGCTTTTTCTGCAATACTGACTCTATGAGCGCCACAGCCCCAGAAACGGCTGGGGCGGACGATCGCACCGACCATGACACGCGCGGATAAGACCCACGTTTCTTTATTTAACCCTAACCCGATGTTCGCATTGGTGCTGTTGGCGTGCATAGTTGCGGCGAGGAAGACAGTTGTTGGCGAACGCGAGCCTTTGCATTGACCGGCCAGCCCGCCGGAGTAGATACGTGACGGATATGCAAAAGCCCCGCACAAGGCGGGGCTTCATTGTGGTGGCTCCGAACGGCGTCGATCCGTTGACCTAGCGATTTTCAGTCGCTCGCTCTACCAACTGAGCTACAGAGCCATGAACAGTCAAAAACCCGGATAATCCGGGCTTCATAACCATTCCAGCGACCCCGGCCGGACTTGAACCGGTGACCTCCGCCGTGACAGGGCGGCGCTCTAACCAACTGAGCTACGGGGCCATTGTTCTCACTTGCGTGAGGCAACAGATGTATATATTACTGAAATTCGCCAGTCATGCAAACTTCGGCGTGTTCCGCATAATTTCAAGGTTTTTGCTATCACCAGCACGCGAACACGTCTGTCACAAACATCCACAAAACGACGAAGGGCGCGACCGGAACCCCGGCCACGCCCTTATGGACGGAAACGCTTCGCGGCATCCACCGCAAAGTGACCGTCAATCTCAGTCAGCCTGCTTCCAGGTGTCGACGTCGATGTGGTGTTCGGGGTTGGCCTGCCAGGCATCCCACGCGGACTTGACGATGTCTTCCACGTCGTACTTGGCATGCCAGCCCATCTCCTCGTTGATGCGCTTCGGGGAGCCGATCAGGTGCGGCGGGTCGCCGGCGCGGCGGGCCATGACAGCCTCGGTGAACGGCAGACCGGTGACCTTCTTGACTTCGTCGACGATCTGGCGCACGGAGGTGCCTTCGCCGGTGCCGACGTTGAAGGCGTCGTACTTGCGCTCGTCACGGTCGAGGTACTTGAGGGCGGCGATGTGGGCGTCGGCCAAGTCGGAGACGTGGATGTAGTCGCGCACGCAGGTGCCGTCCGGAGTCGGGTAGTCGTCGCCGAAGATGGCGGGAGCCTTGCCCTGCTTGAGGCGATTGAACAGCATCGGGATGAGGTTCAGGATGGCCGGATCCTCAAGCTCCACCGGACCGCAGCCGGCCACGTTGAAGTAGCGCAGCGCGCAGAAGCGGATGCCGAACGGCTGCTCGCAGGCGCGTGCCATCCACTCGCCGAACAGCTTGGTCTGGCCGTAGGGGTTGATCGGCAGCATCGGGACGACGTCCTCAGGCACCACATCGACCGGCGGCACACCATAGGTGGCGGCGGAAGAGGAGAAGACGAGCTTCTTGGCGTTCTTGGACTGGGTCATGCCGGTGAGCACGTTGAGCATGCCGTTGATGTTCTGCTGGTAGTACCACAGCGGCTTCTCCACGGATTCGCCGACCTGCTTGCGAGCGGCAAAGTGGATCACGGAGTCGACGCCTTCGGCATCGAGGATTTCGGCCAAACGCTCACCGGCGCCCGGGGCGGCGATATCCATGCCGTACAGGCGGGAGCCTTCGATGCGAGTGGGCTTGCCGTAGCTCAGATCGTCGACGACAACGACCTTTTCGCCGGCCTGATGGAGTGCGTGAACGACATGAGCGCCGATGTAGCCGCAGCCGCCGGTGACGAGAACTGTCATAGTTGACCTTTCCTTGTGCGGGTTGCAAGTGTCGGCCGTGGGGAGTTCAGCGGCTGTTCACTTTTGGTCCGCTTTGTTACCTTTTGAAACAATTTGAGTATATCACACGAACATAATCGCACAAAACGGTGGTGTCGTCCGGCAATATCTGCATTCATTAGGTCGATTTGGCGTTCATTAGGTAGGTCGGCCCGGAGCCGGCCCGCACGGACACCGGGTAAACGGCTTGATATGGTGGTTGGTATCGCACACCACCTACCTAATGAACGCCAAATCGACCTAATGAATGAACAGCGGTGCGGCGCACAAGGAAAATCCGAGGAATATATGACCAATCCCGAATCCACAGCAATCGATCCCGTCGCCGCGATGGGCACAGACCACACCGAGGCACCGGCGCACCCCCTGCACAAGGTGCTCTCCTTCGTACGCCGCTCCGGACGTTTGGACGATCGCCTGCAGCGCGCATGGGACAACTATGCCGGCACATATCTGTTGGATATTGCGGCCGGCAACCTGTTGGACGTGCGCGAAGGCGTCACGCTCGACCGCGCGTTCGTGGAGTCCGCATGGGGCAACGATAATCCGCTCATTGTGGAAATCGGCACCGGGCAGGGAGAAAACGTGGTGGCAGCAGCCGCAGCCCACCCGGAGACGAACTTCCTTGCTCTAGAGGTCTATGACCCCGGCGTGGCCCACACGCTGCTGCTCGCCGGCAAGCAGGGGCTGACCAACATTCGCGTGGCCCAGGTCAATGCGCCCGAGCTGTTCAAGGTGACCGCGGCCGGCACCGTGGCCGAGGTATGGACCTTCTTCCCCGACCCTTGGCCCAAGAAGAAGCACCACAAGCGCCGCATCGTGCAGAAGGCCATGGCCGGCGACATTCATCGCGCGCTGGTCACAGACGGCGTCTGGCGTATCGCCACCGACATCGAGGACTATGCCCTGCACGTGCACGAGGTGATGGACGGCCTCGATGGCTGGAAGAACCTGGGCAGCGTAACCGTCAGCCTGCCGCTGGAGCACGTGGGCAAGGGCAATGCCGACATGGCCGCCGATATGCCGCACGCCGACTTCACCGAATCCGAGCGATTCGAGGGCCGCGTGCTCACCAACTTCGAGAAGAAGGGCCTGGCCACCGGCCGCGTGATTCATGACTTCACCTATCAGGCCGTTACCCTGAACTGATTGCGACACGCCGAAATGCCGTCGATTTGCATAACCGAACAACCTCCCGTAAAGTAATTCGAGTTGTTCGCCCCCATCGTCTAACGGTTAGGACACCAGACTTTCAATCTGACAACGAGAGTTCGACTCTCTCTGGGGGTACTTCACTAAAGACCCCGGTCATAGCGACCGAGGTCTTTTCGTATTCGCGGGACCAGGTCTGAAAGCATTCGGCCCGCTTGATATGTGCTCATGGTTTCATCTCAGCACGTGTTCGCGCCCGCCACAAGGACTATCCCACCGTAGACGATGTGACATCCTCCACACTGTGACTTCGCGCACAGGGTCCCGACGCCACCCTCACCCCGTTTATCGACACCATGCGTGTATAACCGCATATGGCATCATCGGCGAACATCGGCCGGCAGACCAGTTGTACAAGGAGAACATCATCCACATGGCAGACACCGCCAACACCAACACCAACGCCTGGCTGCCGGCGCTCAAAGCGGCGTTTCCGCTGACCATACCGATTTGCCTGGGGTTCCTGTTTCTCGGCGCCTCGTATGGCATTCTCATGGGCACCAAAGGCTTCTCCTTCGTATGGCCGATGTGTATGAGCGCGTTCATCTTCGCCGGTTCAATGGAATTCGTCACGGTGAATCTGCTGCTCTCCGCGTTCAACCCGCTCGCCGGCTTTCTGCTGGCCCTGATGGTCAACGCCCGTCACCTGTTTTATGGACTATCCATGCTCGGCAAATTCAAAGGGCTCGGCTGGAAGCGCCCATACCTGATTTTCGGTATGTGCGACGAGACTTTTGCCATCAACTCCACCGCGAAAATCCCCGCCGGCATCGACCGTGGCTGGTTCTACTTCTGGGTTACGCTGTGCAATCAGCTGTATTGGGTGACCGGCGCCACACTGGGCGGGCTGATCGGCGCGCATCTGCCGTTCAATACCGACGGTCTTGATTTCGTACTGACCGCGCTGTTTCTGGTGATCTTCCTCGATCAGTGGCTCGACGGCAAGCATCGCGAGCGACTGTCCGCCGTCATCGGTGTGCTGACATCACTGGCCTGCCTGCTGATATTCGGGGCCAATGATTTCATGATTCCCTCAATGATCGCCATGCTGATACTGTTCGTCGCGCTACGCCCGCATCTGGACGTGTTGCGGCCGGCCGCCGACGCCCCGGAAGCCACGGCAGACCATGCCATGAGCCACGCAGCGGACCAGCAGAAGGAAGGACAGACGCGATGACGATGACCATCTGGCAAGGCGCAATCACTATCGTGACGGTGGTGCTGGGCACGATGTGCACCCGTTTTCTGCCGTTTCTGGTGTTTCCCGAGTCCAAGCAGCCGCCGCGCATCATCGAGTATTTCGGCCAGGTCCTGCCCTATGCGATGACCGGTCTACTGGTGGTATACGCACTGCGCAACACCCCGATTCTGACCGGTTCACACGGCCTTCCGGAACTCATCGCCTGCACCGTCATCGTGCTGCTGCACGTATGGAAACGCAATATGCTGCTTTCAATCGCCGGCGGCACAATTGTATATATGTTGCTGGTGCAACTGGTGTTCTGAGGCACCCGACTCGTTAGTCTCTCCCTCCGCTTCGCTATGCTCAGCACCTCCCTTACAGAGGGAGGTAATCTTCTGTACCTTCCTCTGACGAGGGAGGCGGCACCGCGAAGCGGTGACGGAGGTAGAGACCCGCAGTCGTAAGACTGCGAAACACACAGCATCGGCCACAGGCCGATTCCTACAGCTGCTTCGCCACCCAATCGACGATGTACGGGGCGACTTCCTCAATCTGGTCGATGGCGACCTCGAACTCGTGCTTGCCGCCGTACCACGGGTCCACCAGATCGATCTGATCTTCGCGGCCGGGCTTCGGCTTGGGCAGATTCGGGTCGAAGCTGCGGTACATGTGCACTTCGGCGCGCTTGCCGGCCGGCAGCATGCGCAGCAGGGCGCGCATGTGGGAGGCGGTCATCGGCAGGAACAGGTCGGTACGGTCGATTTCCTCACGCGAGATGCGGTGTGCGAAGTGGTCACGCGGAATCTCATCACCATAGCCACGTTCGCGTAGCACGCGCACGGCACGCGGGTCGATCGGGTGGCTCCACTCCTCGTCGGACACACCGCTGGATTCCACGTTCACCTGGTCGCCAAGACCGCGCTCATTAAAGAAGTGACGCAGAATGATCTCACCCATAGGCGAACGGCAGATATTGCCGGTGCAGACGGTCATTACGGTGTAGGGCTGGGTATTGCTCATAGCTTTGAATCAATCCTCAATCGGGCTTCACCGGGCCGCACACGGCCCGACTGTATTGTTGGGGTCGAATGAATATGAATCCGGCTCATGCCGCTATAAAGGGCATAAGCCGGATTCGCATGCTTACTTGGTTTTGGCCAAGATACGGAAACGATAGGAATCGATGCCGGACTCCTCCTTGGCGGGCGTATGCCACTCGCCCACTTCGGCTTCCCGCCACATCCCGGCCTCGACCAGCGACGCCATATCGGGCGCGTAGCTGTCGGCATCCACGGTGGCGGCCAGATCAGTCACATAGGCTTTGTCCGCGAACGGCAAAGCCTTGGCGAACAACTGGGCGCCGCCGATGATCCAAATCTCCGAACGGTCCAGACCGTCGTCCGGAATCGCCTCCTGACGGGCCATATCGAGCGCGTCGTCAAGACTGGTGACCACAGTGGCCCCCGGCGCACGGTACATCGGATCGTGGGAAACGACGATGTTGTCGCGGTTGGGCAGCGGCCGGTACTTGCCCCCCAGCGATTCCCAGGTCTTACGACCCATAATCACCGGATGGGAGACGGTCAGCTCCTTGAAATGCTTCATATCCTCGGCACAGTGCCAAGGCATGCCACCATTGAGGCCGATGGCACCGGCGCGACCTTCCTTGTCACGGGCTTCGGCCCAGATAAGATTCACCGAGAAGGTCTTGGGATAATCGTCACCCCAGTCTTCTTCAGTGGCAGACAGCCCGGCAGATCCGGGCTCGGGTTCGTGATAGCCGCTACGGCTACTGTCATGCTCCATTTCGCTTACTCCTCCTGGATTGCGGAACTGGGCCTTAGTGTAGTGGACAGCGAAGACTCGGGGGCCGTCACCTTCACAGTATTCGCTGTCCACGAAACGGTAATCAGCATCAGACCGCAACAGGTGCCTTAATAGTGGGGTGATGCTGGTAGCCGACGACCTTGAAGTCCTCATACTGGTAGTCGAACAGGGAATCGGCCTTACGGATCTCGATGGTCGGGTACGGGTAGGGCTTGCGGCCCAGCTGCTCAAGGAACTGGTCGACGTGGTTGTCGTAAACATGGCAGTCGCCGCCGGTCCAGACGAATTCGCCCGGCTTGAGCCCGGCCTGCTGCGCCATCATCATGGTGAGCAGCGAGTAGGAGGCGATATTGAACGGCACGCCGAGGAACATGTCGCAGGAACGCTGGTACAGCTGGCAGCTTAGCTTGTCGTCGGCCACGTAGAACTGGAAGAGCGCGTGGCAGGGCGGCAACGCCATCTTCTCCACCTCGGCCGGATTCCACGCGGAGACGATCATGCGGCGCGAATCCGGATGATGCTTGATGAGGTCGAGCACATTGGAGATCTGGTCGATGGTGCGATTCGGGTCCTCGGGGGTCGGCGCGGGCCAGGAACGCCACTGCACGCCATAGACCGGGCCCAGATCGCCGTTCTCGTCCGCCCACTCATCCCAAATATGCACGTTGTGCTCCAGCAGCCAGTTGATGTTGGAGGAACCCTTCAAAAACCACAGCAGCTCATAGGCCAGGCCTTTGAAGAACACGGTCTTGGTGGTCAGCAACGGGAAGTACTTCGACAGGTCAAAGCGCATCTGCTGGCCGAACAGGGAAATCGTGCCGGTGCCGGTGCGATCGGACTTCAGCGTGCCTTCGGTCAGGATCTTGCGCACCAGGTCCTCATAGGGCATCGGAATGTCCGTTTCGGGACGTGCGGGGATACGGGAGCGAATATCTGCGAGTTGTTCTTCGGTCAAAGCCATGTGCACCAGTGTAGCTTAGGGGCATAATAGAGAAGTCCACTGATGCGGGAGAGCGGCCAGGTGCCGCGCTCCCCCGCTGGCATGGCGATGGGCCAGATCGCCGGCGGCTGAAAATAAAGGAGCAGCTATGGGTAAGCGACTGTGGGTTGAGCGTAACAAGGACGGTTCGTGGGATGCGTTCAGCGACGATGGCGCACACATTAAGTTCGGCAAGGATCGTGGCCAGTTCACGCCGGGCGATCTGATGAAGGTCGCGCTGGCCGGTTGCGCCGCGCTGTCCAGCCAGTTCGCCATCGAACATACGCTGGGTGAGGGCAAGGGTGCCAAGATTGTGGTGGATGGCACGTACGACCCGGAAAATGACGCCTACACCGGTTTCGAGGAGCAGGTGGTGATTGATGCTTCCGACGCCGGTCTGTCCGAGGAGGATGCCGACAAGCTCAAGGAGCGCGTCACCCGCCATATCGACAAGGGTTGCACGGTCAAGCACACCTACGTGCAGGAGACCCCGGTGCGCATGAACGTCACCGTCAAGCACTGAGACGGGATATAAATTGAAGAGGCTCCCTGGCGGGAGCCTCTTTCCGTATATTCGGACTTTACTGGCGATCGGGATCGATGGTCTTTTCGATCTGCTGGGCGACTTCAGGCTCGGCTGCGGACACCGGAATCTCCTCGACGCCGGCAATCTCCTCCAGCGACTTGGTAGGCACTTCGGCGGGCGAGCTCGGCACGGTGTCGAGACGCGATTCCGCGGCCTCAACATACTTGCGTGGCACCACGTACACCGGGCCGACCGCATGCTGCAGCAGGCCCTGGCTGGTGGAGCCCAGCAGCAAGCCAGTGAAGCCGCCGCGACCACGGGAGCCGACAACAACCACATCGTGATCGTAGCTGGCCTTGGTCAGGGCGCTCACGGCCGGGCCGGAAACGATCTGCTTGTTGATCTTCAGATCAGGATGCGATTCCTGCAACGGCTTGATGCGCACCTCAAGATCGTCCTTGTAGGACTCCATGACGGCATCCTCGCCGTCCACACCCTTCAGGTTCGGCACAGCGGAAATCACGTCCAGTTCCGCACCCCAGCACGTGGCGAAGTCGGCGGCAATGTCCAGCGCCTTCAGACCCCACTTGGATTCGTCGGAGCCGACGGCCACCTTGGTGATCGTGTTGTTCAGGTGCATCAGGTTACCGTCATCATCGGTGTACGGCACCACCACAATCGGGCAGTAAGCATATGCCGGCAGCGATGAGGACGTAGTACCCAGCAGGCGCTCGGCCAGACCGCCCTTGCCACGGTTGCCAATGACGATCAGATTGTAGTTACGAGACAATTCGACGAACACCGATGCCGGATCTCCGGTAACAATCAGTGTGGCGGCTTCGACGCCCTGCTCGTCTGCGATGGCCTTGGCCTTGGACAGAATCTCCTGAGCATCGGAATGCGCGGCGTTATCGTCCCCCATCGCCGTGTAAGTGGCATCGAACGAAACGGCGGCATAGCTCGGCAGGGAATATGCGCAGACAATCTGCAGCGTCAGCCCCGCGTGCTTTGCATAATTCGCGGCCCACCATGTTGCCTTGTAACTGGCATGCGACCCGTCAACGCCGACGAGAATAGCCTTGTCGTTAATCATGACGACCTCCTTGAAGTTATTGCGGCACGAATACCGCGTATCTCAACAATACCCCGCGACACTCGGTTTGGCCGGTATCCTCCGCTCAAAAAGAAATCCGCGTATACGAAAAAGGCACACCCCAAAGGACGTGCCTTAATACGAATTCGCTTACCGCATAATTCTTGTCACATCACGCGGCGAATGGAATATCCAGCTCCACCGAATACGGAAACGTCGCTTACTGCCGTTCCCTGCACCGGGTTCATAGCATTCATCACCTGTCCGTTACCGATGTAAATGGCCGCATGAGTACCATTCGCAAGAATGTCACCCGGCTTGGCATCCGCCAAGCTTGCGACCGGAGTACCCACGGTGGCTTGAGCACCAGAGGTACGAGGCAGGGAGATGCCAAACTGGGAGAAGACGTACTGCACAAAACCGGAGCAATCCCATCCTGCCGGAGTGTTGCCGCCGGCAACATACGGATAGCCTTGGAACTTCAGTGAGAAGCTAGCAAGCTCAGCGCCAGTGCCAGTGCCAGTCATTTTACCCAAGTCAACCTGTGGAATCGACGCACGCTGTTCAGAGCGGCTGGCTGCCGCAGCAGCAGCGGACTGGGCTGCAGCAGCTTCATCAGCGGCTTTCTGAGCCGCCGCCGCTGCAGCAGCTTCCTTCTCGCCCTGAGACTCGGTCTGTGGCACATCAAGAGTCTCGATGCCACCCCATTTAGAGTTCTCATCAACCGAGGTGGAGGTGGATTCGGCGAACAAATTCTTCTTCACCGAACTCGCCTTCGGGAAAGAACGTGAGGACACCACAGCACTCGTCTGCGCGGAATCGGCAGAGGCAAACGGGGCTACGCACGCAAACATGGCACCCGTGGCGATAATCGCCACTGATGTGGAAATAATAGTCTTAACGCTCATCATCAACGCCATACACTAGCACACATGGGTCGATTTCATAACAGGAATAGCATTTCGAAGATGATGTCGCGGGTGCATCATTCGGCAGGAGAACGCAACAGGCCTCGGATACCGATCGGCATCCGAGGCCTGCAATAAATCAATCAATAAGACTGCATCACGGGATACGCACCACGATGGTGAGCTTTTCGGTCATGGCACTAGCGAGAGCCACGCTATAGCCATTCCATCCACCATGGACCGCCTGACCGTTGCCGACATACAACGCCACATGATCGTAGTGTGCACCACCGTTCCATCCACCGGTGTTGGCATAAATCAGAATATCGCCCGGCTGCAGGGATCCGTCTGTGACTACGTGGCCACCAGGAACATTGACGTACTCTTCAGGCCAACCGTGGAAGTTAATGCCACGGGCCGCCAACGCTTGACTGACCAATGCGGTGCAGTCCATGCTCTGTCCGATCAAAGAATACGCACGGTCGATAGAGGCACCGGCACCAGCGGAAACCGAACCACTGGCATCGGAATAAGTAACAGAAGAGCGAGACTCATTACGGCTCGCGGCGTTGGCCTGCTCCTGGGTCGCCTGAGCCTCGACCTCCGCCTGCTTCTCGGCCTCCTCTTCGGCAGCCTTCTTGGCCGCTGCGGCATCCTTTTCCGCCTGAGATTCCGTCTGCGGCACATCGAGGTTCTCAATGCCGCCCCAATCAGCATTGTCCTCAACGCTCGTGGCAGTGGCTTCAGTCGTCAGATCTTTGCGCACCTGGGTGTACGAGGGGAAGGACTTGGTGGAAGTCACAGTAACACCCTCAGCTGCAGTTGCTGTAGGAACAAACATAAACAAGCAGGCACAGGAGACAATCGCGGCAACAATGGAAGAAGCTACAGTTTTGGTCTTCATAGAACTATCACCCTACACGGTGCGCATTAACTCGTACAGGATGGAAGAAATAAAACACCCCGGAGCTATTGGGATATATCGGCGTGTCGGCACAGGTCAGTTCGGACTAATACGCGGCCGCAACACTTGAAATGTCATTTCGCGCGAACGATTGCCGATAGGGCGACGTCACATCCGAACAGTAATCACCGAATGTAAGCCAATGAAATGAATCAGTAGTGAACGTACTGGAACTTACCGGCTTCGGCGGCGCTGAACGTACGGGTCGAAATCACACCCAATCCCTTGGCATTGGATTCGGAGATCTCAATGGAGCCGTCGGCATTGATCTTTTCCAGAACGGCAACATGGCCGTACGCGCCATCGGCATCGGCCTGGCCAGGAGCGAACACCACAGCATCACCGACATGGCGAGGAGTGTTGTCCACCCAATAGCCCAGAGCGGAAGCTGACGCCGCCCACGCGCCACCATTGCCGAAGTTGCCGCTGGAAGGCAGGCCCAGTTCGGCACGACGCTGGTACGCGTACCACGTGCACTGACCCCACGGATAGTTGTTGGAGTTGGTGCCAACGGCATGGTTCGGGTTGAAGCCAGCCGGCACAGCATCGCCATCGGCATCCACGAGAGCCGACACCACAGGATTGTTCGCATTATTGCGATTCATCAGCTTGGCGTCCAAGGTGCTGTCTGAATTGCTCAGCCCCCAGCCGCCTTCATTGGTGGACTGTGCGGTAACGGAGGATGAACTCAAATCAGTACGCGCTTCGGAACGAGAAGCCGCAGTCACATCGCTGATGCGCTTAATCTGCGTGGTCGTCGTGGCCGGATCAGCCACGAACGAGTTCGTGGCGTCTTCATTGTTGGAAAACGCGAGAGCACCTGCGGCCGTGCCGACCAGAGCGGCCAGTGAGGCCGAGGCAAGAATATGGCTACGGCGTTCAGCGGCACGAGCGGCCTCACGAATGGAACGGCGGGTCTGGGGAGCGATTTCGTTGATCTTCTCGGCAATGGCCGGATCAAGCCCCAAAACAACGGCGTCGCTACCAGCGGATTGCACCGCACGCACAGCACGAACGGAATGAGAACCCTTGCCGGAGGCAAACAATGCCTTCGCTAAGCTGAACTTCTGGCGCGAGACCGTGGTCGCTTTATGCGAAGCATGCTTCATACTACGTTAACTCCTTGGATGGGTTCGGCGGGGTCATTTCGATGACCTCGTATGACCGTCACAATTGAGTACTGTACAACGAACAGAGGTCAATCCTCAATGTGATCCCCCACCATCCGGGTGTGTCAAACGATTTACGTAACCGTGCGGCCGGGTGAAAAAACTGCCTTGTTTCCGCCCGTTCACGAACCTCACTATCCGGTTATCGGAAGAATCACTAACTCATGTCATTCCGACACACCGTAACCATGATGTGCTGCGTACATTCTGCACTGCATTCCGCATTGCCACCACTGCCGCCCGGCACCCCGGAATTCCGCAGTAACCCCGCAGTAATCCCGCACACCGAGCATTATCCGCGATATTCCCCAACACTGGTCTACCCTTGAAACCATGACTATCACACTGAGTATTCCCGAGTCGCTGAAGCCCGAAGATGGTCGCTTCGGCTCCGGCCCCAGCAAAATCCGCCCCGAACAGATCGCCGCGCTCGACGCCGGCGCCACCACCCTGCTTGGCACATCACATCGCCAGGCACCAGTCAAGCAACTGGTCGCTTCGATTCGTGAAGGTCTGCGCGAGTTCTTCCACCTGCCTGAAGGGTATGAGGTGGCGCTTGGCAACGGTGGCGCCAGCGCGTTCTGGGAGATTGCCTGCGCTTCGCTGATCACCCGTCGCGCCGCATTCGGCACGTATGGCTCGTTCAGTGCCAAGTTCGCCGCGTCCGCCGCGAACGCACCCTTCCTTGAAGACCCGGTGCTGTTCCCCGGCGAGCCGGGCACTTACCGTCTGCCTGAGCTCACCGAGGGCGTGGACACATATTGCTGGGCTCACAACGAGACCTCCACTGGTGTGGCCGCCCCGATTCGCCGCGTGGCCGGAAGTCGTGAAGCTGGTGCCTTGACCGTCATCGACGGCACCAGCGCAGCCGGCGCTTTGCCTGTGGACATCAGCCAGACCGACGTCTACTACTTCTCACCGCAGAAGGCCTTCGGTGCCGATGGCGGTCTGTGGGTCGCCATCCTCTCCCCCGAAGCTATCGATCGTGCGGCAGGCGTCGAATCAAGCGCTCATCTGGAAGGCGCACATCGCTGGGTGCCGCCGTTCCTCTCGCTGACCACGGCACTGAACAACTCCCGCAAGGATCAGACCCTGAATACGCCCGCCGTGGCCACCCTGATCATGATGGAAAACCAGATTCGCTGGCTCAACAACAACGGCGGCCTCGCCTGGGCCACCACACGTTGCGCCAAGTCCGCATCCATCCTGTACTCGTGGGCCGAGCGCTCCGAATACGCCGCTCCGTTCGTCGTCGATGCGGACGCACGCTCGAACGCCGTGGTCACCATTGATCTGGACGAGCGAGTCCAGGCCTCTCAGGTACTGTCCATCCTGCGCGAGAACGGCATTGTGGACGCCGCCGGCTACCGCAAGCTGGGCCGCAACCAGCTGCGCGTTGGCGTGTTCCCCTCGGTGGAACCGGCTGATGTCATGGCCTTCACCAAGTGCGTCGACTACGTGGTCGAGCACCTGTGATGGCATATATGCCCCGCATTGCCGACCATATATGCCATGCACATTGATCGGTCTCAACTGATGCCGATTGAATAAATCGTAGGGAGGGATGTTTGACGCCCCTCCCTACTCTTACTACAGTGCATGAGTATGAAGTTCGCGCCTCTCATTGACCCTGCCGTCCGCAAACCCGCACCCAAGCCCGTACGGGTGGATCTGCGTAAGGTGTTTGCCATCGGTACCGGTCTATGGATTGTGGCGTTGATTGTCGTGCTGATTCTGCTGGCCGTGGGCTACAGCGTAATGCCGTTGGTGATTATGTGCGTGGCCGGCGTCATTATTGGCTTGCTACTGCTGGTCTGGGAATACTTCGACCGCTGGGACTACCGCCGCCTCGGACAGTAACGCAACACAAGCTCCCTCTGATGACGGGAGCTGTCAGCGTAGCTGATTGAGGGAGGGACCGCGGCCGCAGGTCGCTCATCAAACAGCATTGGTGGCATGCAAGGCATGCCACCAATTCCTTACCTCACTGCGCCAACGGCAACGTAAGGCTGAACGTACTGCCTTGCCCGGGCGCGCTCCATACGGTCACATCGCCATGATGGGTCAGCGCCACATGCTTGACGATGGCCAAGCCTAGGCCCACGCCATCCGCCGTGCGATTGCTCTGTTCCACGCCCCGGTAGAACCGCTCGAAGATGCGCGCCTGGTCCTTCTTAGCGATGCCCGTGCCTTGGTCAATCACGCGAATCACCGCGCGGTCGCCATCCTTGTCTTTGGATGCGGACACGCTGACCACGCCATTTTCCTTGGAATAGCCGATGGCGTTTTCGATGAGCTTGGTCACGGCGCTGTCGATCTGGTCCGCCTCACCATTGATGACTAGATCATCGTCGCCCTTGATGTTCAGCTGCACGCCAGCCTCGGCTGCCTGCGGCTCCAGTCGCGCCGCCGTGGCCCTGAGCTGTTCCATAACGTTCAGTCGGTTGGCGGAAGACGGCGTAATCGGCTCCTGCGCGCGTATGAGCAGCAGCAAATCAGACACCATGTGGTTGAGCTTGCTGCAGCTGGAACGCACCTGGCGAGCGTCGGCAGCCACCTGCTGTTCGTCCAGATTGCCGGACTCCAGCGAATCGGCGAGTTTGGCCAGAGCCTCAGTGGGGCCCAACAATTGCTCGGACACATTGGCAATAAACGAGTCACGCACTTGAGCGAAACGAATCACATCACTGACATCGGTAATCAACACGATGACGAACTGCTCGTTGATACGCCCTACAGTCACCTTCAGCCAGTTGGGGCGGTGGACGGACTGCGTGGCGACGTGATCGCCCTTGTTCTGGTCTGCGACGTACCGCTCCGGAGTATCGGTGGTCAAGTCGAACTGGCGCTTGCCACCGGACTTGCGCGCCTCGTGAATGGCATCCAGCACATGCTGCTGGGCAATGGCGTCATCTGACACCACACCCAGGCGGTAGGCGGCGGGATTGCAGCGGACCACCTCGTCGTGCTCGTCGACCACCACGGACGCACCTGGCAGCATGGACAGCAGCGTGGCGGTGTCGTCGGACAGATCGTCATTGTCGTCATCATCGGCCAGCGGCGATTCCATGGACACTCGATGTGTCGCAAATCCCACGATGAGCGTGATGATTCCTACCACAAATAAAACAGCCGTGACAATAAGAGCAATCGCGGCGACGAGCGGCATCTGTGTCATGCCCCCCATTCTTTCACACCACACGCCGGGATTGCGGTTTGCCGGCACGCCGGTAACATGAATTTCAGGTGAACAACCCAATGAACAGTAGAACAACTTGAGGTTGCCATTACCTACGTTGAAGTGGGGAACAAGTACTGGAATAATACACTGGTACAGGTTGCAATAAGCAAGCATGAAAGGCTAGAGAAATGCGCGTTATTTTCAACGAGGAGCTGAAGCAGGTTGCTGACGACCTCGACCGTATGGCGCAGAACGTACGCAAGGCGATCAAAGGAGCTGGGGAAGCCCTGCTGAATCAGGACGTTGAAGCCGCACAGACTGTGATTGACGGCGACATCGAAATCGATGCCCTGGAGTCCTCTGTGATTGACCAGTGCGTCAAGTTGCTCGCCAAGCAGAATCCGGTGGCCACCGATCTGCGTGTGGTCGTTTCCACCATGCGTCTGGCTTCCACGTTCGAGCGTATGGGCGATCTTGCCCGCCACGTGGCCGAGGCCGCTCGCCGCACCTATCCGGCCGCCGCGATTCCTGAATCCGCTCAACCGGTGTTCGCCGAGATGATCGACTTCCTGGACAACACCGCTGACCAGCTGGTGGCCATGCTCTTCGATCGCGATGCCAAGACCGCCGAGGCCATCATCCTGGCTGACGACAAGCTGGACAATCTGCACCACCAGACCTTCGATCTAGCGCTGTCCGATGACATCACCCGTCAGCAGACCGTGGATATCGTGCTGCTGGGCCGCTTCCTGGAGCGTCTCGGCGATCACGCCGTGTCCGCCGCCCGCCGTGTGGTGTACATCGTCTCCGGCTTCGACCCCACTAAGGAGCCGACCCGCGACGAGGGCACCGACATCGACTGATTGGGACTTGTTCTCACATTGGGCGAATAACTGAACACTTGTTCTCCTGTGGTTTGAGGAGGATGCCCGAAAGCGGCGATCCGGCTACGGCTGGACGCCGTTTTTTGTTGCTTTTGGGCGGTACACCGGCGTATCCATGGGGCGGCAAAACACCCATAGGGCGGTAACTTGCCCATGGGGCGGTTTGAAGGATATGTGAAACCGCGGAATTAAGCCATTCTGGCATACCGCCCCATGAGGGTTTTACCGCCCCATGGGGTAATCACCGCCCCATGGGGGGATTTGGCAGGCATAGCAAAGGGGAGCCGCACGTTATGTGCGACTCCCCTTACAGCTTGTACCGTGTTAGCGGCTTAGGCTCACTTCTGGCCCTGAGCGGCGACAGCGGCGGCACCGGCAGCAGCAGCCTCCGGGTCCAGGTACTCGCCACGCGGCTTGATCGGCTTGAAGTTCTCGTCCAGCTCATAAAGCAGCGGGATGGCGGTCGGGATGTTGACCTTGGCGATCTCTTCCTCAGACAGGTTGTCCAGCATCTTGACGATGGCGCGGAGGGAGTTGCCGTGGGCAGCAATCAGCACGGTCTTGCCGGCCTTGAGCTCCGGCTCGATAGCGGACTCGAAGTACGGCTTCACACGCTCAACAACGTTGGCCAGGCACTCGGCTTCCGGAACCGGATCGCCGGCGTAGCGCGGGTCGTTGTTCTGGGCGTACTGGTCGTTCGGGTCGATCTCGGGCGGCGGGGTGGCGTAAGAACGGCGCCACAGCATGAACTTCTCGTCGCCGTACTCTTCGCGGATCTCGGTCTTGTTCTTGCCCTGCAGAGCGCCGTAGTGACGCTCGTTGAGACGCCAGTCACGCTGAACCGGAATCCACAGACGATCTGCGGCATCCAGAGCGATGTTGGCGGTGTTGATGGCGCGACGCAGCAGGGAGGTGAACACGATGTCCGGAAGGACGTTCTTCTCCTTGAGCAGCTCGCCGCCACGCTTGGCTTCGGCTTCACCCTGCTCGGTCAGCGGTACGTCGACCCAGCCGGTGAACTGGTTAGTTTTATTCCATGCGCTCTGTCCATGACGGAGCAGTACTAGTTTATAAGTCATACGGTTCAGTCTACAGCCGCGTGCGCCCAAACACGAGTATTCGTCTTATTATTTCGCTCTCAGAGCGTCACGGAAACCGCCAGCACCACCGCAAACAGCAAGGTCTGGAAGCTGGCGGCGGGCAGAGCCGGGCGGAATTGACGTTTATTCACGCTGGAGACCATGCGCACAGGTATTCCGACGCCCGAGATCAACAGCACTGCGCCCCACGGCCACCATAGGGTCGCGCACATGAGCAGGGCTATGGCCCACGCGGCCACGCAGCACACAATCAGCAACGTACGCGCGCCGGACTCCCCCAGCCGTACGGCCAGCGTGTGTTTGCCATGCTCACGATCCTCGTCGATGTCACGGATATTGTTCACCATCATGATCAGGCAGGAAAACAGGCCAGCCGCCACAGCACCCAATAGTCCGCCGACGTCCACCGTGCCGCACAGCGCGTATTCGGTGCCCAATACCGCAGCCAAGCCGAAGAACAGGAACACGCCGACTTCTCCCAGCCCGACGTATCCATACGGATGCTTGCCACCGGTGTAGAACCAGCCGGCCAGCAAGGAGGCCGCGCCCACGGCCAGCAACCACCATGCTTGGGCGAGCACGACCGCCACAACACCGCATATGCAGGCGATGGCGGCGCAAATCATCGCCGCGAACAGTACATGCTTGGCCGGTACCAGTCCGGATGCGGTCAGTCGCTGGGGTTTGCCTGATTTCGATTCGTCCATGTCACGCCCGGCGTCAGTGCCGCGGATGCCGTCGGAATAGTCGTTCGCATAGTTGACGGCGATTTGCAGGAACAGCGCGACTAGCAGGCACAGGATGGTCACCGGCCAGAATCGGTCCATCAGCAGGGTCTGCTGTTCACGGGCCGTGGCGCAGGAGGCCGGTTCTGGATATATTGCGATGCAGGTGCCCGACCGCTCGATATGCACGTACGCCATCACCGCCCCAACCATCACCGACGCGATGGAAGTGACCAAGGTCTTGGGACGCGCGCCCCGAACCCATAAGCCGATAGACATAAGCAATCCCTTTCATATATAACTCTGGCTCCCCTCTCTGAGGGGAGCCAGAGTATGCCTAATCAGCCAACGAGCGGCTTGACCAGCGGGAAGGTGATGGTCTCGCGAATCGTGGCACCGGTCAAGGCGATAAGCAGTCGATCAATGCCCATACCCATACCGCCGGCCGGAGGCATGCCCACGCCGAGAGCCTCGAGGAAGTCCTCATCGATGTCGCAGGCCTCTTCGTCGCCGGCGAGTGCGTCCTTGGCCTGGGCCACGAAACGCTCACGCTGCACGATCGGGTCGTTGAGCTCGGAGTAGCCGGTAGCCAGCTCGAAGCCGCGCACGTAGAGATCCCACTTCTCCACCACGCCGGGCTTGGTGCGGTGGCCCTTGACCAGCGGGGAGGTTTCGACCGGGAAGTCACGCACGAAGGTGGGCTCGTAAAGCTTGTCCTCGTAGAAGTGCTCCCACAGGTGTTCGACGAGCTTGCCGTGGTTCTCCACGTCGTCGCGCTCCACGCCGAGCTTGTCGGCGATGGCGCCCAAATGCTCAACGGAGGTGCCGGGATGCTCAGGGCCGCCGTTCGGCACGATTTCCTCGCCCAATGCCTCGGACAGCGAATCGTACATGCTGATGGTCTTCCATTCGCCGCCGAAGTCGTATTCGGTGCCGTCGAGCAGGGTGACCTTGTGCGAGCCGTAGACGTCCATGGCGGTCTTCTGCACGAGCTCCTTGACCAGCTGGCCGATGGAATCATAGGTGCCATAGGCCTGGTAGGCCTCGACCATGGTGAATTCGGGGGCGTGCGTGGCGTCGACGCCCTCATTGCGGAAGTCGCGGTTGATTTCGAACACGCGATCGATGCCGCCGACCAGGCAGCGCTTGAGGAACAGTTCCGGGGCGATGCGAAGGTACAGGTCAAGGTCGAAGGCGTTCATGTGCGTGGTGAACGGGCGGGCGGCCGCGCCACCGTGCAGGGTCTGCAGCATCGGGGTTTCGACCTCGAGGAAGTCGTGGTCGTCAAAGGTGCGGCGCAGGGAGGCCACGGCCTTGGAGCGGTTGCGCACCATGTTGCGGATGTTCTCGTCCGCGATCATGCCGATGTACGGCTTGCGGGTGCGGGTGTCTTCGTTCAGGTCCTTGTGCAGGGCCGGCAGCGGCTGCAGGGCCTTGGAGGCGATAGCCCACTCAGTGGCGAATACGGACAGCTCGCCGGTCTTGGAGGCGATGACGCGGCCCTTGAGGTACAAGTGATCGCCAAGGTCGACGAGCTGCTTGAACTGCTTGAGCGAATCGGCGCCAATCTCCTTCTTGGAGATCATGCCCTGAATCTTGGTGCCGTCACCGGCGGACAGCTGCACGAAGCACAGGCCGCCCGCGTTGCGCAGGAACAGCACGCGGCCAGCAATGCCGACCATGTCTTCGGTCTCTTCGCCAGCCTCGAGCTTGCCGTCATACTTGGCGCGGACCGCCTCGATGGTGTCGGTGACGTCCAAGTGCACCGGGTAGGGGGCGATGCCGGCCTCAAGCATCATCGCGCGCTTGGCCACGCGCATCTGCACCTGCTCGGGGTGAGCCAGCGGGCCGAACTCCTTGTTGGAGGGGTCCACGGCTTCGTCCAGCGTGGCACCGGACTTGATCTTCTCGCGGATGGTGGCGTCCTGCTTGAGCAGCATTTCCGCACGTTCGACGGTGCTCATCTGCGGGACGGCCGGGGTTTCATTCTCAGTGTTTTCGGTATTTTCGACAACTTCAGCCATGATTCATCAGTGTACGCAAGGCCGGCGATTATGAGCCCGGCAGACCGCACGGCCATCTGAACACCCGCTCACATGACGCAAAACCGGCCCTGCACAAGGCTTGAGAGACCTGTACACATGGCGAATCCACCATCACGCAACACTCGCGACATGCCGATTTGCATTGTCCACCACCACAATGTAATATCTACATCTGTTGCCAAACGGGCTGTAGCGCAGCTTGGTAGCGCGCTTCGTTCGGGACGAAGAGGCCGCGGGTTCAAATCCCGCCAGCCCGACAACTGGACCGGATTGTTGAGAAATCAGCAATCCGGTTTTTCGTTTCCTGTCCCAACAATCAAACCAAGCGATCGAACAGCGGTAAACAACCCGCCGCACACAGCGACAAACCACATCACGGCAAGCCCCCGTATTTGTTGGCGGACCACCGTAATATATCGCTCGAATCAATCGATTGCCGCACTGTTTTTGTAAGTAATACTGAAGTAATTAGAGGAACCATGAAGAAGAGTCTGCTTGCACTGGCTTCGGGCGCGTTCATTCTCGGTGCCGCCGAGTTCGTGATGATGGGCATTCTGCCGCAGGCCGCGGCCGCCACCGGCGTGGACATCCCCACCGCAGGCCATTACATTTCCGCGTATGCGATCGGCGTGTGCTTCGGCACACTGATTCTGGTATTCGGCCGCAAGGTGCCGCCGAAGAACCTCATCATATTGTTTATGGTGATTGCCTTGGTGGGCAATCTGGCTTCCGCATTCTCCGTCAATGCCGCCATGCTGGTCGTCGCACGATTCGTCGCCGGCCTGCCGCACGGCGCATTCTTCGGCACAGCCACACTCATCGCCAAGACTCTGGCGGAGGAAGGCAAGGAGGCGCAGGCCGTATCCGTGATGGTCACCGGACAGACCGTGGCCAATATGCTCGGCGTACCGGCGGGCACCTTGATGGCCGAGTTCCTTTCCTGGCGTCTTGCCTTCGGCATTTTGGCCGCTTGGGCGGCAATGACGATTGTGCTGGCGTCGGCGTGGATTCCGTACGTTGCACCGATCAAGGACGCAGGCATCGCCGGTCAGTTCAAGTTCCTCACCCGCCGTGGCCCGTGGGTGATTTTGGCCGCCGTGTTCACCGGCAATGCCGGTGTGTTCTGCTGGTGGAGCTACGTCTCCCCTTGGCTGCAGAAAACCGGCGGATGGTCGTCTTCCCTGGTGCCGATGCTGATGATGCTTGCCGGCTTTGGTATGGTCATCGGCGGTCTGCTTGGAGGTCGTCTGACCGACCATTGGAGGCATGCCGGCGCGGCCGCAATAGGTCAGTCCATCTCCTGCCTCGGCTTGTTGCTGGTGCTTATCACTCCGGGTAATCAGCCGATGACCGCTGTACTGACGTTCTGGATCGCCATCGGATTGTTCTTTACTTCCGCTCCACAGCAATTGCTGATGACCGAAGCCGGCCAGGGCGGCGGCGAGCTGATCGCCGGCGCGGCTGTACAGGTGGCGTTTAACTTCGGCAATGCCATCGGCTCGATTGTCGGCGGCGCGATGCTCACCACCTTCTCGATGAACTATCGCTATACCGGCCTGGGCGGTATGCCGCTGGCTCTGCTTGCCGTAGGGCTGCTGGCCTTCTACTCGTGGCGCTGCGAAACCGATACCGACGCCATTCACCGCTTGCGCGAAACCAAGGTGGACTGAGACCAAGCTCACAGCAAACTCCCTGACGTGTTTGTTCACAGTATTAATAGTCTGAAATCAGACACGATTCAGGGAGGTCTGGCGGTATGGATGAGGAAGCACTGCTCAAACAATTCGCCGCGCAATTCGCGCATGGTCCAGACGATGCCGACGACACCGATGCGGCGGCCGCAGCACAAGGTGCCGATTCCACGGCGAACCAGGTTGCGGACGATGCCGATCAATCGCCCGCAACCTTTGATACCCAACAATTCCTGAACGGACTGGACGCGATTTTCGATCGCCACACGGCCGCCACCGAAGCCGGCCCGTACTTGGAACAGGCGATGGTGGACGCGGAAAACGCCGGCGACGAGGCCGGACTGCTCACCGTGCTCAACGAAACGATGGGCTTCTATCGCTCGCAAGGTCGGCACAAGGAGAATCAGTGGATTGTGCAGCGAGCGCTGGAACTGGCCGCTCGTATGGGCTTGACCACCGGCACATCCGAGGCGTGGGCCATCACGCTAATCAATTGCGCCACCTCGATGCGCGCGGCCAAACAATACGATCAGGCCGAGGATTTGTATCATCAGGCGCAGAGTGTCTGCCGGCATTCGCTGGCGCCCACCGACCGTAGGCTCGCAGCACTGCACAACAATCTGTCGATGCTCTACAGCGAGACGAATCGGCCCGACAAGGCGGAACTGGAGTTGCGTGAAGCGCTGCGCATTATCGAAGCCTCGAGCGTGAACCCGGACGCGGATATCGACGTGTCCAGCTCGCACACGAATCTGGCGTTGACCCTGCTGACCGAACACAAGTTGGAGGACGCGCATTGGCATGCAGCCAAGGCGCTGGAAATCTATCGCACCGGCCATCTGGAACATTCCGCGCATTATGCCTCCGCACTGGCGGGCTTCGCGCAGGTGTGCTTTGCCGAGAGACGGTATGCGGATGCGGTTACTGGATACCGGCATGCGCTGGCCGTGATCGAGGAATGTTACGGCAAGGACACCGATTACTGGCGTATCACCGCCGACAATCTGCGGCAGGCCGAGGAAGCGGCGGCGCAGGCCGGGGTGACGGTTGACAATGCAGGTGTTGCCGGCGATGCAGGCGCGCTGCCCCAGTCCGGCTCGCGGCTGCCGAACAGCCCGGCACAGGGCAAGACCGGTGCGAACGCGGCATCTTCCCCATCCACCGTTTCGGTGTCGACCGGTTCTGCGGGCGCGGCCGAGGCCGTTTCCGCATGCCCGGTGTCCGGACTGAAGCTGGCCCGCGCGTTCTGGACGCAGATGGGCAAGCCGATGATTGCGGCGAAGTATCCGCAGTATGCCGGGCGTATCGCCGCCGGTCTGGTGGGTCATGGCTCGGAATGCTACGGATTCGATGATGCGTATTCGCAGGACCACGATTTCGGCCCGCGCTTCTGCCTGTGGCTTACGGATGAGGATTACGCGGCGATCGGCGAGCAACTTGAGGTCGATTACGAGGCACTGCCGCGCAAGTTCAGCGTGGATGCGCAAGGCCGCGTGACGTTCGAGGCGCATGCCAGGTCCGATGCTTCCGGAGCATTCCCCTCCGCAGGTGCAGGCTCCACCGTCATACCCGATGCGGCAAACGCACCCACCCCCGGCACCGCTACGCACGATACCGCCACTGCCGAGTCAGGCGCGGCGTCCTCTGATGTGGCGGAAGCGATGACGACTCCGATTGATGCACCGCTCTCCCCCGTCACGCCGCGCGCACAGGGCGCGAATCGCCGTGACGGCGTGTTCCGCATCGGTGACTTCTTTGAGTCGATCACCGGGTATCACACTGCGCCGGCGCAGACCGCGCCGCATGAGTGGCTAATGCTTCAGGAATCGACCTTGGCCGCCGCCACCAATGGCGAGGTGTTCGCCGATCCCACCGGTCTGTTTTCCAAGACGCGCCAAGGGTTCAAGAACATGCCCGACGATGTGCGGCTCGCGCTGATCTCCAAGCGACTCGGCATGATCGCCCAGGCCGGTCAATATAATCTGCCGCGTTCGTTGAAGCGCGGCGACGGCGCGGCCGCATGGCTGTCCATCCACGAGTTCGTGCAGGCCACCGCCTCGTTGGTGTTCCTGGTTAACGTGCCGATGGTGGTGGGCTATATGCCGTATTACAAGTGGCAGTTCGCAGCATTGCGCAAGCTGTCTGGCTCGATGTTCGCGCTGTTGCCGAACGTGGGCGAACAGTTGGAAACCGTGATGCGATTGAGTTCGGCAGCCTGCTATGGCGGGGCCGGATTTGGCGAAGGCGGCAAGGGCGCGGCTCCAGCAATCGAGAAAATCAACGATATTGTGGAGCAGATTGCGGTGGATATCGTCAAGGAACTCAAACGCGAACACCTGACCACGTCCGGCGAGACCTTCCTCGAATGGCAGCGCCCGTATGTCGAGGACCACATCGCCTCTGATGATCCGGTGCTTAAAAGTTTGTAGATTCAAGCTCCCTCTGCCACGGCTTCGCCGTGCCACCTCCCTCATCAGAGGGAGGTATCAGTGAAAGGAACGTCGATGACCAACGAACTGACTGATGATGAACTGCGCGAGGCTATTGTGCGTCATGAATGGGATCAGTTCCAGCGCACCAACAATGAGGGTGGACGCGCGGCATGCCAAGGCAACTGGCCGGTGTTCCACCAGATGCGGTTGGCCCAGTTCCTCACATGGGAGCGGCCATTACTCACCAGCTATGCCGCTGATCTTGACGCGGCCGACCACGTGGGCCGCAACCTCGTAACCGAAAAATACGGCCGCATGATGGCCTCCACCGCACCGGAAAATTTCACGAAGAACATAGAGCCGTATATTCCGCGTCTCTCTGAAGAGCGCGCGGCCCGTCAGGAACAGGTCATCGCCCAGCAGGTCGCCTGGGCCAAGGATTTCCGCGAGCGCTACCCCAAGCTCGGCGAGGCGATGCGCGCACTCACCACCACCGAAGACACACCATCTGCCACCTCATTCGAAACCTATCTGCGCGGCGAGCTTGGTACGTATTCCGACCAGACCTTCGAACGTTACGAAGCGATGATTGGCGAGCGCGCCGCAGCCAGCCCGCAACGCAATATCACTGAGGAAACCTTGTTGCACACAGTCCAGCTCGGCGGTTTCGACACCTTAGAGGAGGCCGAAGCCTCCCAAGCGTAATACTCAGCCATTCACTGTGTATCGGACACCCCGACTGATGTACGTCGGCCGGCCATACCCAGGCCAACGCAATCTGCCGATCGCCCCACACCCAGACCACCAACGCAGCCTGCCCGCCAGGCCCCATTTACCAGCGCACATCGGCAGAATTACAGCGAGAATAGGCCCCAAAATGCCAGTGTCATCAGTGTGGCGAGAGTGCCGAGCGCTACCATCACGCATATGACGCGCCGCACACCGACGATATCGGCGCGGCAATACCAGACACGTTCCATTTCCCAAGCAAACAGCACCACCAACAGCATGGTCGCTATTCGCAGCACCACCCATCCGACGGCAAACAGCCGCGGTTGAGGCATAACCAATACAGCCGATACGCCTACGGCGCTCATATAGCCGTACAACAGCCCAGTAATCACCATCACCGCTGTGCCGATACCGGCAGATAAGCCGGCAATGCCGTGCAACATGCGCCGCTGGGCGGCCCCCAGCTCACTCGGCGTCGCATGCACGGCCCGCACAGTCGCCACACTACGTCGCCCGGCCAGCAACGTCTGTAGCCAAGAAAACACAGTCAAGCCAATACCTAATATCGCCGCCATCACGATCAGCACGGGCCCTGCCACCATCAGACCGGCCAGCACGCCAAGCGAGCCGACGATACCGGATCTGGTACGTTGCGACGCGGCGAAGCGCTGGTGAGGTGTCGCACCGGCGACTTGAGGCGTTGCCCATCCATCGGCTTTGGTTCCGGCAGTCACACCGTTCACCCAATTTTCCAGCGCTTGCGTATAGCCTTCGGCCAATGGCAGGTTCGGGGTGAATAAGCCCTCACCAGCCCGCATCTGATGGTTGCCGGCAAAATAGCGTACGGTGACGTTCTCGTTGCCGGACTTGTTGGCCGTAGCGATGATCCGCTGCGCCCCCTGTTCGATGGGCATGGCCGTATCGTAGGTGCCGTAGTTCACCAGCACCGGCATGGTGAGGGATTTCAGATACCGGTCGGCATCAAAGTCGGCATAGGCCAGATCGAATGGCGCGTAGTCCAGCGACATCAATTTGGCCATGTCTTTGACCACGGGCTTGGGCGCGCCGGCCTCATGCGTATAGGCGCTGACAGCCATGGCCATTTGCTCACGTCCATTGAACACCGGTGCGGATGTAAGTACGGCAAAGGCAATGTCTTGCCGTTTCGAGGTTAGAATCGTGGCGATCCAGGTGCCTTCGGATTCGGCGTAGATGCCGGTTTTGGCGGGGTCCACGCCGATTCTGCCACGCAACACGTCGAGCGAACGCCCGTATTCGCGAGCAAAACGCGGGTAGTCGCGATGCAGCACGGTGTAGTTGTCGTTGCGCTTGGCCGGCACCAAGGTCACGATACCGGCAGAGGCCATGGCGTTGGCGATATCGCCGAAATCCTCGGCACCACTGGTACCGGACCCGTGAATGAACAGACAAGCCGGGCGTGGCCCGGGAGCGCCGACCGGTTCACGTAGTACGGCGGGTAGCGTGACGCCGTCGCCGGTCTTGATGGATAGTCGGGTTTCACGCGTACGATATCGCCCCTCGTGGGGAATGTTCGCATGGGCAGGGGTGATGGTGGTGTCGGCAGAAGCGATAACGATGTGCTTGGTGTAGGGCCGTGTGTTCCATTGCGGCATCATCGCCCAGCCAAGTGTGGCGAATACCAGCGTCATCGCCATCGCGGTGACGATGACGCTCGCTACCCGCCGCACCGAAATCCGCTTCATAGTTACTATGCCTCCCCCCCCCATCAGCATAGAACGGTCGGCTCTTATCGGTCGGCTCCCGTCATAATGTGCTTCTACTGGGACCGTAATGCAATGGTTTGTAACGCTATTTTCTCTTCTTGACGGCACCGACTATGGCCCATACAACGGCCACTATTACCAGAATCAGTCCCACTACGGCGCAAATAATAGCCGTCAGCAATTGCGGATTCGGCGAGAACAACGAAATCATCCGATCCGGAGATATGTACCCGAAAACCAGCGCGATCACGCCGATAATCACGCCTAATAGTCCGAATACCACAGTAGGCGCGCTGGTGCTCTGTTTCTGGATGTTCTTGGCACTCTTGACATCCTTAGCATTCTGGACGTTCTTGGCGCTCTGGACGTTCTTGGCGCTCCCCCCAGGCTGGCATGGTTTGCCGGCGGTCTGAGACTGCCCATAGGGAGGTCGTGCTGAAGATGCTGCGTACATCGGCACATCATCGGCAGATGGAATCGGCCCACCATCTCCCTCCACGGCATCGGCAACTGTTTCCAGGGCAATCCGATCTGTGGTTGGTTCGATGGGCGATGGAGAGGCAGCTGTTGCCTGCGTATCCACATCCGAGACCGACGCATCCGCATGATTGTCGGGGACGGGCAGCACAGCCGTTTCGTCATCATCCGCTGCGGATGGCAGCACCGTGGTATCGGTTCGGTCATCGACGGTCACCATGGTTGTGGTCGCGGTGGTCGCGTCGGTTTCGGAAGGTATGGCCGTGGTCGGTGTCGCATCCTCGATGGAGGCGAATTCCTTGGTTTCATCAGTCATGATTCCATCTCCTAGTTGCAACGGCTTGATCATTCCGATTGTTCGGTTGTGTTCTTGCTTGTACTGTTGCCGTCGTATATATCGGCAAGCGGCTGGAACGTAGAGCCTTCCCAATCGGAGGCGTACACCACGTTGACACGTGCTTCCACCACATAGGGAATATTGATTTTTAATTCTGGGCCGTTGTCCGGCATGGCGGATTCCTTATACAACCATTCGTGATCAGGCCCATTGGTGGCACTTTCAGCTTCGAAGAAAACAAAGCTTGGACCCATGTAGTTGTTGTATACCATCTCGTATTTGCCGCCAACGTCACTCGAAGTGGAGTAGTAGGAGTCGGCGGTGCCGAAGGCGTAAGTGCAGGAATCCGGCAGAACGATATGCACTTGCGCCTGTGTTGCGGCTATGGTGATGGTACCGACCGGGCAATTACTGATGGAAGTTTTGCCATCCAGCATCTTCACCGTGTGCGGTCCATGTGTCTTGTCCCAATCGGACCAATCAATGATTGCCTGATCGGTGTTGTAGTTTTCACCGCTGAACGCCACACCTTGCTGCAATGTTTCAAACGTGGCATCGCTGGCATCGGCAACGAAGATGCCATCCTTTTGCACATCGTTCATGCCGTCGCTGTTTCTCGCACTGACAGATTGGCTCAGTGAAACAACAGTATTGATGCCGCTGGCACCAAGATCACGGTAGTACACGCCATACGTGCCTGAAACGATGGTCATGCAGAGCGCGCATCCACCGGCAACCAGTCCGAGAGGAATCAGACCACCGGTACGCCGTCCTCTGAATCCGAGAATGATGACCACCAGCCCCATCACTATGCATACTGCGGCAATCCAGATGGTGCCCAGACGCATAATGCCGATAATGCCCATGTCGTTTACCCAAATCAGTCCCATCAGACCGGCAAAGGAGAGGAAGGTAAGGCCCAGTATGCTCAAGACCACGATTGGGCCCGCCGGCTTGCGGCGCTTGGACTCGGTGGGGGCATAGGCCGTCGCATTCATACGGTCGGGGGCAAACGGCCCGTTGGGTACTGTGCCGGGCATCGCGCCGGGCACAGTACCCGGCATCACGCTGGGCATCGACTGATAGACAGGCTGTGAAACAGGCTGTGAAACACTAGGCGCGGTTTGTGAAACAGGTTGTGAAACAGGTTGTGGAAAAGGTTGCGGAGCTGAATACAAAGGAGATTGAGGTACTGGTTGCGCGGCTGGATATGAGACAGGCTGTGGAGCTGGATATGACACAGGCTGTGAAACCGGTCGCGGCGCAGATGCCCCGAATCCGTACCCTTCCTGCTGGCGAATGCCGCTTTTGGCCAACAGCCATAGCGCTAAGGCGGCGAGCGCAATACAACCCCACCCCGCACCTGGAATCACGATTGCCACGGCGAGGAACAGGAAGCATCCCAGACAATTCCAGTCCCATTGGCCGGCAATGAGGTCCTCGGCCAAGATGTGCCCATCGCGTACATCCGGCATCAGAAACCAGCCGAGTGCGTACAGAGCTGCGCCAAAACCGAAGAACAATGTACATACAATCACCAACGCACGTACTAATGTGGGGCTCCAGCCAAGCCGTAAAGCGATGCCGCTGCATACGCCGCCGATCCACCGGTCGTCGCCGCGAACCAGTCCACTGGATCGCACCCAAGTGAAGAAGCGTCGCGATGTCTTGTTTTTTTGCGGACCAGGCTGCGGCTGTGGCTGATATGGATTCGCGTTTGGATTGCTCATGATTCCATTACACCGCCCGACCACTGCCACAACGCTCGGGGAACACCCTGATTGTTCCCTGAACACCGGGTAAAACCCCGGCCGCAACGCCCTGAGCGCGGCACAATAGGAGTATGACGTCATCTCCCGAACCATTGCTGCCCGCGCGCATGCCGTTGATGCGCCCCCGGCAGGGCCGTTGGCTCACCGGCGTGTGCAAGGGCATCGCCCTGCACTTGGGCATCGGCGTGGCATGGGTTCGGATTGCGTTCATCGCACTGACCGTCCTCTACGGCGCAGGCATCATCGCTTATGTATTCCTGTGGGTGTTCATGCCTGCCGGAGACCCGGTGGCGGCTGCGGCTCGCACAGTGCCCGTTAATCAGGCGCCGCTTGCGCGAGGCAATCAGCCACTTGCCGCTCATGACGACGAATCGGCTGCCGCACCGGAATCATTGTCCGAGGCCATCCAACGTGCTCCGAAACCGGCCGTCGTGGCATTGGCCGGTTTCGCGTTGATGGCCACCGGACTGTTGCTCACCAGCACCGGTGCGGATGTCCAGATTGTGTTTCCGCTGCTGGTAGGGTTGGGCGGCATCGCACTGGCATGGATGAATCTTAGTCCGCGAGGCACGCAGCTGTTGTCTATGTTGGGCGGCATCGCACTGATTTTCATGGGATGGGCATTGTATGTGCATAATGTCAGCATTCCTGGGTGGGGCACCTCTCCTCGACGCATTGTTGCCAGCGGATTCGTGATGATCGTCGGTATCGTGGTGGCGGTGATGCCGTGGGCGAACGCGATGCTGCAACGACTCACCCACGAGCAGGCATTGAAGGAGCGCGAAGAGGAGCGCGCGGACATGACCGCCCATCTGCATGATGGCGTGCTGCAAACGTTGGCGCTGATTCAGCTGAACTCCGAGGAACCGACCACCGTATTCGCCCTGGCGCGTAGCCAAGAGCGCGAGCTGCGCGAATGGCTGTATCAGGAACGTTCCACATCGGATCGTTCGGTGGGAGCCGGATTGAAGCAGATCGCCGCCGAGGTGGAGGACGAGCACGGCAAGCCGATTGAGGTGGTCACCGTGGGCGACGCGCGGCCGAGCGCCCAGACCGATGCGCTGCTGGACGCCACCCGTCAGGCGTTGGTCAATGCGGTCACGCATGGCGGCGAGCCGGTGTCTTTGTATTGCGAGGCCAGCGACACGATGGTTGAAGTGTTCGTGCGCGACCATGGCGAAGGCTTCGATATGGACGCCATTCCGCCCGACCGGCTGGGCATCCGCGAATCGATTATCGGCCGCATCAAACGGCGCGGCGGTACAGTGGAGATAGTGTCCAGGGCCGGCTGGGGCACCGAGGTCAGAATGCATATGCCGATCGCGCTGAAAGCGGCGCAGGGAGAACATCGATGAGCGAGAACGAGACAGCCAAGATTCGTGTGGCCATGGTCGATGACCATGAGATGTTCCGTGCGGGCGTAATCGCCACGTTGCGCGATTCCTTCGATATCGTCGGCCAAGCGGCGGACGTGCCCGGTTCGGTGGCGATGATCGCACAGACCAAGCCGCAGGTGGTGTTGCTGGATGTGCATGTGCCCGGCGGCGAGGGTGGCGGCGGTGCCGAGATCCTCGCCAAATCGCGGCCCTACTCCCCCACTACCGTGTTTCTGGCATTGTCGGTTTCGGATGCGCCGCAGGATGTGGGGTCGGTGATTCGCGCCGGCGCCCAGGGCTATGTAACCAAGACGATTACCGGCGCTGATTTGATTTCATCCATCAAGCAGGTGCATGAGGGCTATGCCGTGTTCTCGCCAAAACTGGCCGGTTTTGTACTTTCGACCTTCCAGGGTGTGCCGGCGGCGGGGTCTGATGGCGGCGCTGATGGTGCGGCACGGGCTCATGATGAGGAGCTGGACCGGCTGTCCGCCCGCGAGCAGGAGGTCATGCGGCTGATCGCGCGTGGTTACACGTATAAAGAGGTGGCGGCCGAACTGTTCATTTCGATCAAGACGGTCGAAACGCACGTGAGCTCGGTGTTGCGAAAGCTTCAGCTTTCGAATCGCACCGAGCTCACCCGCTGGGCCGCCGATAGGCGCATTGTGTGATAAACGACAGATGAGCTCCCTCATCAGAGGGAGCTCATCTGCTCATATCACTCCGCGTCGCGGAAACCGTTGGGGTTCTTGGTCTGCCAGTTGAGGGAGGAGGCGGCCATGTCGTCGATGGTCAGCTCGGCCTTCCAGCCAAGCTCCTTCTCCGCCTTGGAAGCGTCGGCGTAGCAGGCGGCGATGTCACCGGGGCGACGCGGCTTGATCGCGTACGGAATCGGATGACCGGCGGCCTTCTCGTAAGCCTTGATAACCTCAAGCACGGAGTAGCCGTGGCCAGTACCCAGGTTGTAGACGAACACGCCTTCCTTGTCGATGTGGTCAATAACGGCCACGTGACCCTTGGCCAGGTCGACCACGTGGATGTAGTCACGCACACCAGTGCCGTCGGGCGTGTCGTAGTCGTCGCCGTAGACCTGGACTTCCTTGAGCTCGCCGACCGCGACCTTGGCCACGTACGGGGTGAGGTTCGCCGGAATACCCTTCGGGTCTTCGCCCAGCAGGCCGGACTCGTGCGCGCCGACCGGGTTGAAGTAGCGCAGCAGCACGATGGTCCAGGACGGATCGGCCACATGCACGTCGCGCAGAATCTGCTCTTGGAACAGCTTGGAGGTGCCGTACGGGTTGGTGGTGCCGCCGGTCGGCGTCTCCTCGGTAATCGGCAATTCCTTCGGCGTGCCGTACACGGTGGCGGAGGAGGAGAAGATGATCTTCTTGACGTTGTGCTTCTTCATCACCTTGAGCAGCACAAGCGTGGAGTACAGGTTGTTGTCGTAGTATTCGATCGGCTTGGCCACGGACTCGCCCACGGCCTTGAGACCGGCGAAGTGAATGACCCAGTCGATGTTGTTTTCGGTAAAGACGCGTTCCATAAGCGCCTCATCGCGCACGTCGCCGTCGTAACGCTTGACCGGCTTGCCGGTGATTTGCTCGACGCGCTCAAGCGCCACGGGCGACGAGTTGCCGTAGTTATCTACGGAAATAACGTCGTAGCCCTTGTTGAGCAGTTCGATGTCGGTGTGGGTGGCGATGAATCCAGCACCGCCCGTAACCAGAACAGTAGTCATATTCCCTCCTTTGGAAGGACTTGCCTTCGGTTTTTCCTTCAGTATTGAGCTTACTTCACTTGACCTGTTTCACCTAGCGGCAAAACCAAGGCTTTCGAGGAATGTTTGCGTGGTGGCTTTCTGCTTGAAGACGGCCGTGTTGCCGAGGATGCGGTAGCAGACGCTGCCGAGCTCGTCGTGTACGGCTTGGCGGATGGCCTCGCGGTCGTGGTTTCCGGCCAACGTTTCAGCGAGTTCGCCCCATTCGAGACTGAATTCGCTGACTTCATCGGGCAAATCGCGGCCTTCGGCGAGCGCCTCTTCGACAATGCCGAGCTGGTCGACGAGCCGTCCGGGCAGAATGAACAAGCCTTGGGCCTCGATCAGTCCGATCGGCTCCTGCTTGACCGGCCAGTATTCGGGGTGTGCATGGAAAATACCTTCCGGGTACTCGTCGCTGATCGCATTGTTGCGGAAGATGAGACTCATCTCATAGCCGCGTTCGGTGATGATCGCGCTGGGCGAGAGGGCGGATTGGCGGTTGCCATCCGCGTCATGGCTGGCGATGCCGTTCGCCGCGTCGTCATAACCGACCCATGCCTCGCGGATGATGTCGGATACGTCGATGATGCTCTGGCGACTCTTCGACACCACGCGCACGGCGGTGCCGGGCCAGTCAAGGATTTCAACCACGGCGTCCGGATAGTCGGCAAGTGTGAAGGCGGCCCAAGTGGCGGCCTTGTGCATCGGCAGCAGTTCGCCGCCGCCCTGGTAATGGTCATGGGCGAGCACCGAGCCGCCGATGCGAGGCAGCGCGGCGTTGCATCCGAGGAAGTATCCGGGGAAACGGTCCACGAAGTCGAGCAGATGGCCGAAGGTGTCGCGGTCCACATGCATCGGCGTGTGGTCGGTGTTCACGCAGATGCCGTGCTGGTCGAAGTAGCCGTAGGGCGAGAACTGCCAGAACCATGACTCGCCGCCGAGCGTGACCGGCAAGGTGCGCAGCGTGCGCTTGTCACGTCCGGCGAAGCCCTCGTTCTCATGGCAGATCGTGCACTTCGGGTAGCCGCCGGCCACGGCGTTGCCGGCCGCCGCCTTCTTCATGTTCTTGAATTCGGGTTTGGCGAGGTTGATGGTCACCGTCAGCCCGTGCGAGTCGAAGCGCGGGTTCCGGTCGAGCTGGGCACGCTTGACATAATTGTTGGCCACACAGTAGTCGTAGAACCATTGCATGGCGGCCATGCCGCCATCCCGGTGCTCGACGAGCAGGAATCGGTCGTCGAGATCAGCGGGGTTGGCGGAGAGGATGCCCATGATGGTGTCGGCGTAGGCCGGGCCTTCCTCCGGCTTGAAAAGGCCGGCGGTTGTGGCGGCGGCGCGGAAGGCGGCGAGCAGGGGGTCGGGGGTCTTTTCGCCATAGGGGGCCTGGCTTCGGCTGCCAACAATGTCTTGGACTACGTCTGACACTGACGCCGCCGACGTTGTGGTTTTGGGTCCGGGGTAGGAATCTAGGCGGAAGAGGGCGAAGATTTGGTTGCGGGTCCAGTCTGCGTTGCGTGGGTCAAGGTCAAGATGGGCCAAGGCATAATCGATCAGGGCGTCGATGCTGGCGTATACCTCGGTCAGCTGATCGTTCATTGCTCTGCCTCCATCATGCTGGTTCGGGTATGGTTCGGCTGACGGCTCACCTGGCAGCCTCCATGATGTCGGCTACGATGGCGCGGGTTTCGCTGGCCTTCTGCTCCATCTCCTGCACGAGTTTGATCTGGGTGCGGGTGCGCACCAGATTATGCTCGGGGTACTTGGTGGCAAAGTAGATATCGCCTTCCAAGTAGTCGGCGAGAAAGCGCATGCCGCATTCCATGGTGAGCAGGTTGCCGCTGAACGGCAGCAGTTCGGCCTCGCGCGCGGTGATGCTGCCGCGTAGTTCACCCACGAAGCCTTCCGTGTAGGCGCGGAACAGCTCGGTGCTGAAATGCACCTTGCTGAGGTCCTTTTCGTCTTCCAGAGCAGTGGACGCACCAAAGCGTATGGAATCGCCGAAGTCGAACAGCATGGAGCCGGGCATGATGGTGTCGAGATCGATGATCGCACGCGCCTTGCCGGTGGTGGCGTCCATGAGGATGTTGTTGAGCTTGGTGTCATTGTGGGTCACGCGCAGCGGAATCGAACCGTCCCTGAGCCCATCCATCACGACGGCATACTGGTCGGCGTGACTCAGATAGAAGTCGATTTCCGGCTGGCATGCGGCGGCGCGGCCGAGCTTGTCCGCGGCGAGGGCGGCCTTGAAGTCCTCGAAACGATGCGGGGTGTCGTGGAAGTGGGCGATGGTTTCGGTCAGCTGGCTGGCGTCGAATTCGGACAGGAAGTTCTGGAAGTCGCCGAATGCGCTGCCGGCTTCGCGGAACACGTCCGGGTTCGGCACGAGGTTGTAGGACACGGTGTGTTCGATGAACTTGTAGACGCGCCATGCGCCGCCATCGATCTCGGCCCAGGTGGCGCCTGAGGTGGTGGGCACAATGTCCAGCGTCTCTTTGCCCTGAGCCTTGAGAGTGGAGGTGACCAGTTCGACATTGCGCATCAGATTCACCGTATCGGGGAAGATGCTGGTGTTCATCTGTTGGAGGATGTAGCGGGGGCCGTCCGTGGTCACCAGATAGGTGGTGTTGATATGGCCGTCTCCGTAAGGTTCGATGCCGGTCACGGCACCTTCCAGCGCAAAATGCGAGGCGATGCCGAATAAAACTTCATTGCTTTCGGTCATGATGGGTCCGTTCTCCAAAACGCGGGAATCAGGCTTCACGCCATGCGATGCCGCTGTCGGGCAGGTCAAAGTCCTCGGTGGTGCCATCGGCCAGAGTCACCGTGGTCCGCTGCGGCTGATCGGTGTTGTTGATTACGCAGTACAACCCTTGCTCGGGGAAGTGCGCCACCTCGCACTCCGGGTTGGACGAGCTCCAAGCCGCATACTTGTCTTCGTTGTGGGAGGCGTAGAACAGCACGCGTTCCAGCAGTCGGGCGTTGGCCGCCGAATAGGGCAGACCGGAGATGTACACACCGCGGCCTTCGCCATAATCATTGGTCGCGAGCTGCACCTGCCCGCCGTCCGCGCGCAGCAGGGTCACGTTTTCATTGACCGGATACGTGTTGAGCACGGGTTCGCCGAAGTCGATGCCGCCCAACGGCTTGATGGACTGGCCACCGCCGCAACCGCTCAGCGGGATGCGGTAGCCGGCCTGTTCCCAAGCCTCGCGGGCCGCCGGGTCGACCGGCACATCGGCGGTGATGAAGTGGTCCGGCACCACCGGTGGGAAGTACTTGTCCACGGAGAGGGTCTGATAGCGCTCCTCGTCCACGCCAATCACGTCGGCCAGCTGGAAGAACCGGCCCGCTTGGAAGCGCGGTGCCGAGCTCGGCTCGCCCACGCCCACGAACGCGCCGCCACCACGCACCCAGGCGCGCACGGTTTCCACGAGCTTCGGGTTGGTCCACACGTCGCCGCCGGTGAATGCGGTGTCGACCGGGCCGCCGTTGATGATTACGTCGATATCACTATCGATGCCATGCGCGAGTACGTCGTCGAAGCTGATGAACCGCACGTTCACGCGCATGCCGGACAGGGATTCCAGAATGCCGTAGTAGGAGTAGGTCTGCTTGTTGGGCAGGGCGTGTGCCACGGTGAACGCCATCCAGGAACGCATCTTGCCCCAGGAATTCAGAATCGCCACGTTGAGCTCGCCTTCGGCGGCCACCCCACCGGTGCGGTCGTGGATGTCGCGGAATTCGTCGGCGATATGGGTCACCGTGTCCACGAACTTCGGGAACTTGGCGGCCAAGGAGAGGTAGCCACCGTAGCCCATACGGCCGATCGGCGAACGCAGGATCGCGCGGCGGGCCTTACGCCAGTTGTCGAGACCTTCGATGCTCGGGTCGTTGCCCTCGTAGAACGTGTCGGGGAAGAAGTACGGCAGGAAGCGTCCTTCCGTGTATTTGACGCCCGGAATGTCCGCGATCATGCGGGTGGTGGTGCCGTCTCCGATGGAGCCGACGACCGCATCCAAACCCAGCTTTTCGAACCCGTCCTTATACGGTTCGGTACCGATCCACTGGTCGCCAAGGAACATCATGGCTTCCTTGCCTGCCGCGTGCGACATGTCGGCAAGCCGCTTGACGTTCTCGCGCACGAATCCGGAGAGGAAGTCAATCCAGTCGCGTTGCGCCTTGCGGGGCACGCGCCACGCGGAGTTGTAGGCACCGCCATCCACGAAATCCTCCGGACGCAGACGGTAACCGTACTCCTTCTCGAAATCGTCCAATGCGCGCGGGCTCACGGTGCAGGCGCAACCAAACCAGTCGACCACCTTTTCGCGACGCTTGGCATCGAACAGGAGCGTGAACTGGTAGAAGAACGTGGTGAAACGCACCACATCCACCTGCGGGCTGTCCTTCAGCCACTGCTCGAACGTATCGAACACGAACTTGCGGGTGGCCGGATGGTAGATGTCGAACGGAATCTCGTGTTCCTTGTCTCCCCAATCATTGGTCAGGTGGTTGTACATCTCGACCGGGTCCCAGATGATGTAGGCCAGGAAACTCACCGTGTATTCGTGCATCGGCACGGCAGCGGTCACGTGCACGGTGTCCTCGCCCGGGTCGAGCGTCCAGCCGGACGGGTCCACGACCTCGCCCGTGGTGCGGTCCACGACTTCCCAGTACTTATGAGGGTCGGCGTCACGGTTAGGCTTGAGCTGTTCCTCGAAGAAACCGTCCATCAGCGGCACATCCACCGCGTTGGACTCGGCCAGGATACGGGCGGTCAGCAGGTAGACCTGCGGGGTTTCGTCCATGTGCAGGGTGATCCACTCGTTGTGGGCGCGGGTCGGGAAGTAGGCGCTGTAGATTTTCTTGCCAAGAGCGAGCACTGCCTCGTCCAGATGCGTGCCGTCGGAGTTGCGGATGGCGTCCGCACCCCACAATTCGGCGAGTTCCTTGGTCTTTTCGGCAAAATTCTCTTCACTGGGCAGCGTGAAGCGGCCGGTGCTGGTCATGAGTGCTCCTTTGTGGGGTTGGTCATCAAAAAACTACGAAGCGACGAATTCGTCGCATACAAAATGTACGGCGTCATCGCGGGCCCTGGGACCCTGACTGCGTAGATCCTTGACACTTACGGTGACGCCGGACGATTGGAATCGTGTCACTGGTAATGAGGGTAAGGGGACGCTGCCCGGCACCGGAAGGAGTGACACGACATGCCGGGCAGCGGATTGGTTAGCCCTTGACGGCACCGGCGGCGAGGCCGGACTGCCAGTAGCGCTGGAGGCCGAGGAACAGCACGATCACGGGCAGCACGCCGAGCAACGCACCCATCATCAGGGCACCGCGATCGGTGAACGTGGCCAGCGAGACCATGCCGTACAGACCGAGGGTCACGGGCTTCAAGGTGTCGGAAGACACCATCATCAACGGCAGCAGGAAGTTGTTCCACGTGGCCACGAACAGGAACAGGAAAATCGTCACCATGGCCGGGGCCAGGAGCCTCAGCACGATGGTGAAGAAGATCCTCGCCTCGCTCGCGCCGTCGATGCGGGCGGCTTCAAGCAGTTCGTCCGGCACCGAACTTTGCGCGTACGTGCGGCCCAGGAAGAAGCCAAACGGGGAGACGCAGCACGGGATGATGATCGAGAGCATCGTGTTGGTCAGGTGCAGGGTGTGGAAAATCGAGTACTGCGGGATGGTCAGCAGGGCGGCCGGCATGAGCATGCAGGCCATGATGATGCCGATGGCCGCGTTCTTGCCGCGGAAGTTGAATTTTGCGGTGGCGTAGCCGGCCATCACGGACACGATGGTGCCGACCAGTGCGGAAACACCCGAGTAAATCAGGGAGTTCAGCACCCAACGCCAGAAGTTGCCTCGGGTCCAGCCGAGCAGCTTCGAATAGTTGGTGGCGATGGCGTCGGGCAGCTGGTCGAGCGGCACGGCGAACCACATGCCGTTGCTGCCGGTCATCTGGGCGGGCGTCTTGGTGGAAGCGATGATGGCCCAGTAGATCGGGAACAGGAAGTAGATCAGCACGAGCACCAGTACGATGACCGTGATGGTCTTCGTGAACGTGGACGGGCGCATGGAGCGGGGCAGATCATGCTCGGCCATGGCGCGCTGCTTCTCAAGCTTGCGCTCGGCCTTCCTGCGGGCGCGTTCTTCAGCGGTTGCAGAGCTCATTACTCATTCACCTTCCTTTCGGCCAGGGTGTACAGCACGGCGAGCATACCTGCAATCAAAGCCATGACGATGGCGATGGCGGAGGCCGGGCCGTCACCAGACGGGGTGATGGTGCCTTGCGAAGTGTTCATGGCCATCATCATCGGGGTATATGCCTTGGAAATACCCGGGTCGGCAGTGGACATAATCTGCGGCTCGTTGAACAGCTGGATGGTGCCGACGATGGAAAGCAGCATGGCCAGCAGGGCCGCGCCACGCACGTTCGGCAGCTTGATCTTCGTGGCTATCTGCCAACCATTGGCGCCGTCGATACGGGCGGCCTCATAGAGGTCATGCGGGATGGCCTGCAGTGCGGCAAGGAAAATCAGCATGTTGTAGCCGGTGAAGGTCCATGTGGTGATGTTGGCCATCGAGCCGAGCACGATGTTCTTGTTGAAGAAGTCCACATTGACGCCGATGGCGGCAAGTCCCTTGACGATCGGCGAGATTTGGCCGTTGTACAGGTAGACCCAGATAATCGAGGCCACGACGCCGGGGATGGCGTAGGGCAGGAAGTAGCCCAGACGGAAACCGGTGACATGCTTGACCACGAACGAGTCGATGACGATGGCCAACGCCAGTGCGGCGATGATCATGATCGGCACCTGAATCAGGGTGTAGATCAGCACCCTGCCGACGCCGGACCAGAAGTTGCCGGAAGTAATAGCATACTGGAAGTTCTGGAATCCTACGAATTTATTGACCAGCTCGCCACCGCCGTATGCGCCACCGCCCTCGGTGACCTGACGGAAGAAGCTGGAATAGATGGCCCAGATGATGGGCAAGATGAACACGAAAGTGAACAGGACGGCGAACGGTGCCATGAACGCCCAGCCGGTGCGGTTCTCGCGCTTCTGAGCGCCGGACCGCTTCGGCTTGGCGGCGGCACGCCTAGGTGCTTTGCCCTTCGCCTGAGTAGTGGATGCAGTCATAATACAAAACCTGTCTTTGCAAAGAACAGTAAAACAAATGACAAGGGCCACAGCGCCCCTGCAGCAATACCCCCAAACAATACGGAAGGCCGGAGTATGTGCCCCGGCCTTTCGCTATGGTGATGCGAGGCATCAGAGGTCTTGGACGGCCGGCTATTTCAAGCCGGCCCGTTGACAAGACCTAGTGAGGTCACTCCTTGACGGACAGACCGAGGTTCTTCAGCGTATCCACCGAGGTCTTCTGAGCGGTGTCGAACACATCCGAAACCTTGGCAGAACCATCGGCAGCCTTGGCGGCGGTCTGTTTCATTGCAGCGCCGACTGCGGAGAAGCCAGGCATGTAGGTGAAGTCACCCATGTTGTCGTTCGCGGTCTTGAACTCAGCCATGACATCCTGTCCGCTGAAGTAGTCGGACCACTTCTGCGGGGTCTTGGCATCCGCGGTGGTGGCGGCCACGACAAGGCCCTGGGAGACAAGGTCATCAACCTGGGTGTTGAACCAGTCAAGGAACTCCATGGCTTCGGCCGGGTGCTTGGAACCCTTGAGCACGGCCACACCGGAACCACCATTGGCGCCGGTCTTGGTGCCATTGCCGAACCAGTCACCGAGCTGGGTGACCTTCCACTCACCAGCACCAGTGCCACCGGCGGAATCGATGAACAGTGGGGCTTCCCAAGCGGCGGCCACGGTGCCGATCAGCTGACCGGACTGGATGGAGTTATCAAACGATGCATCCCAACGCGGGTTGGTGAGGGCGGCCTTGTTGTCGATCAGCTGCTGGTAGACATCGGCCACGGCCTTGGAGCCCTTAGTCTGGGTGTTGACAACCCAGGAGTTGCCGTCGACCTTGTACCACGGACCGGAAGCGCCGGCCTGGCCGGACATCATCATCATGGCCTCATCAGGTGTGAAGGTCATGATGTACTTGCCTTGGGCAGCGGTCTTCTTGGCGGTCTCAATGAGCTCGTCAGCGGTCTTCGGCACGGTGATGCCGAGCTTCTCAAATTCAGCGGCGTTGTAGAAGTAAGTCAGCGGGCCGGTGTCCTGCGGCAGACCGTAGGTCTTGCCGTCCACCTGCATCAGTGCGAACGGGCCGGAGGCGAAATCGTCCTTGTACTTGGCGGCCTCATCGGTGACATCCTGCAGAAGGCCCTTGGTGAAGACCTCAGGAACCTCGGCGTAACCGACCTGAGCCAAATCCGGCGCATTGCCAGCCTTGACGTCGGTCTCGAGCTTCTTGATCATGTCGGCGGCATTGCCATCGAACTTGGTGGCCTTGACCTGAATGTTCGGGTGCTCCTTGTTCCACTTGGCCACAATGTCGTTGACCAAGGTCATGCCTTCGGAATCGGGCAGACGATGCATATAGGTGATGTTGACCACACCGCCATCGCTGCCGGGCTTCGTGTCGCCGGCAGTGTCGCTGCCGCCGCAACCGGCCAAACCAATACCCATTGCTGCTACCGCGGCAAGAGCAGCCACGATGCGCTTATTGCGAGATACCATATCTCTACTCCTTCGTAGTGAAATCATCATCTCAGTGTGATGACTGATTACTAATGTATGCCCTCATTCTTTTATTGTCAACTTAGCTAACAATTACCGCGCGTCCCGTTGAGGCGAGTAGCATTAAACCGGTTCGATGCTCGATTGTGCGAGTTTGTTCATTTCATTAACTCCCCTTACAAAGCAACGTACTTTTGGTCCACCGGTAGGCCTAATGAGATATTGGATAGCGGCAACAATCCAAGACGTTAGCTTGCAATCGTCCACCGCAAATTGCAAGCACTTGCCAACATTATCGGTTTTCAGGTCGCCGGCGCGATACCCGACCAGGGGGCACCGCACCTTAATGAGACGCTACACGAGCAGTCTCAGCAACTGGTAGAGCTGCCACAGGCTACGCACGTTGAAGTGCGTGCCGTCAACCGTGGCGTTCGCCTCGCCATCGCCCACATGGACGATCACGGTGCGCCCGTTCACGGTCAGACTACCGTGCATCGTGATATGATTCATCTTGCAACCTTGTTGATTAAAGGCGCAAGCCGGTAATCAACGCAAAGGCCCGATGCTGCAAACGTCGGGCCTTTTCTTATCGGCTCACGCCGATCGGCCCGTCATATCAACGGGGACACCGCATGTTACGGCATCACAAACCAATATATCAGCACCCCGGCGGCAATCAAGAAGACAGGTTCCAGAAAAAGAAAAAAAGGGCCTGGGCATGTTGCCCAGGCCTCGGTTCGCGGACAGGGCGAGATTCGAACTCGCGGAGGGTTGCCCCTCAACGGTTTTCAAGACCGTCTCTTTAGGCCGCTCAGACACCTGTCCTGATGCGCGTTCACACGCGCAAGTATTCATTATACAGAAGGGAGGGATGTTGATATTCGGCAGTGCGGTCGGTCTTGGATTCGCCTGCTGGCTATCAGCGATCTCTCCCTCAGTAATCTCTCCCTCAGTCAGCTACGCTGACAGCTCCCTCATCAGAGGGAGCTAAAGCACGATGAGACTCAGGCCTCCCACTTCGTGGGCTCGATAACTTCCTTGCCGCCCATGTAGGCGCGCATGGCCTTCGGGATCTCGATGGAGCCGTCCTTCTGCTGGTGGTTCTCCATGATAGCGACCAGCCAACGGGTGGTGGCCAGCGTGCCGTTCAGGGTGGAGACCGGGCGGGTGCCGCCGTCTTCCATACGCTCGCGGATGTTCAGGCGGCGAGCCTGGTACTCGGTGCAGTTCGAGGTGGAGGTGAGCTCGCGGTAACGGCCCTGGGTCGGCACCCAAGCCTCGCAGTCGAACTTACGGGCGGCGGAGGAACCGAGGTCGCCGGCGGCGGTATCGATGATGCGGTAGGGCACCTCGACCTTGGCGAGCATCTCCTGTTCCATGGCCAGCAGGTGCTCGTGCTCCTTGTAGGAGTCCTCCTGCTTGGCGTAAACGAACATCTCCACCTTGTCGAACTGGTGGACGCGGATGATGCCGGAAGTATCCTTGCCTGCGGCACCGGCCTCGCGGCGGTAGCAGGAGGACCAACCGCAGTAGCGCAGCGGGCCGTTGCCGAGGTCGAGGATCTCGTTCTCGTGCATGCCGGCGAGCGCCACTTCGGAAGTGCCGACCAGGTACTGGTCATCGGGCTCGCGCAGACGGTAGATCTCGTCGGCGTGGGAGTTCAGGAAGCCGGTGCCGCGCATGACCTCGGGGCGCACGAGCGTCGGGGTGATGGCCAGCGTGAAGCCGTGCTCTTCGGCCTGGTCCACGGCCATGGTGAGCATGGCAATCTGCATGCGGGCCACCTGGCCACGCAGGAAATAGAAGCGGGAGCCGCCGACCTTGACGCCGCGGCGCATATCGATGCCGGCCACGCCGGTGCCGAGGATCAGGTGGTCCTTGGGCTCGAAGCCTTCGGCCGCGAAGTCGCGAATCTGGCCAACCTTCTTGACGACCACGTAGTCATCCTCGCCGCCTTCGGGAGCTTCGGGCTCCACGATGTTGGAGAGCTTCCACATGGCGGTGGTGTATTCCTCGGCTGCGGAATCGGCCTTGGACTTGTATTCGGAGACCTTCTGGGACAGTTCCTTGGTCTCGGCGATGAGCTTGGCCTTCTCGTCCGCCGGGGCGGAGGCGACCTTCTTGCCGATTTCCTTCTGCTGGGCGCGAGCCTCTTCGAAGGCCTTCAGCGCCTCACGACGTGCGGTGTCGGAGGAGAGCACTTCGTCGACGAGCTCCACGGACTCGCCGCGCTTGCGCTGGGATTCCTTGACGATATCGGTGTGTTCACGGATGAATTGAATATCAAGCATGGGCACCAGACTAGCCGCGTAAGCAGACACCGACAATGGCCGAATGCGCGGGAGTCACGCGGAAATCACAGGGAAGCCCGGGAAAGTCCGCGGACGGGTCCACCCGGCCAATTTCGTCAGATGAGACGCGATTGAACCATAATCGCGCCCCACGGGGCTGTTGCGTGCAGGAAATGTTCACGTACGGCGCACCATGGCCGCAAACGACCTCCCCACCGATAACAATAGGAGCCATGCCTCAGCCTGCCCTCACCGTGTTTCTGATCATCGCCGCAATCGCCATTGTGGTGGTGCTCATCGCCGTCATCGTCATCGCCCTGCGCGCGCAGCGCCGCCGCAAGCTGGCTCAGACGCTGGAGAAGCGCCGGGACGACGAGGTGCAGTACGCCTTCATCGTGAATCCGTCCAAACCGCAGGCCGAAGCCCGCAGGCTGCATATCCAGAGGTTCTGCGAGGCCAAGGGGCTCAATCGCATCCGCTTCTACGACACCCAGCTTGACAAGGACGGCAGGGTCTGCGCGCTTGAGGCGCTGGAGGACGGCGCCGACGTGGTGATCGCGGTCGGCGGCGACGGCACGGTGCGCACGGTGGCGAGCGCCGTCTCCGGCACCGGCCATGCGCTGGGCATCATCCCCATCGGCACCGGCAACCTGTTTGCCCGCAATATGGGCGTTCCCGTGGACGATATCGACGCCGCGCTGACCGTGGCCACCTCCCACGGCTCCCGCCTGGTGGACATGGGCCGTCTCACCCTGCTCGACCACCCGGAGGACGACCACGGCCACGCCTTCCTCATCATCGCCGGCATCGGCTTCGATGCGGCCATGATCGATGACACCAACCCCGAGCTCAAGGCGAACATCAGCTGGCTCGCCTACTTCGTGGGCGGCGTGAAGAACCTGTTCGCGCCGAAGTTCCGCGGCACGCTGACAGTCACCAGCGCCGACGGCTCGACCCACACCATCAAGAATCTCGATTTCCGCACGGTGATGGCCGGCAACTGCGGCCAGATTCCCATGTTCTCGCTGATGCCGGCGGCATCCTATGACGATGGTCTGCTGGACTTCGAAATCATCGACACCACCGGCGGCATCCTCGGCTGGGCCAACCTGATCGGCGACGTGGTGCACCAGACGATCATCGGCAAGCCCGAACAGAACCCGCTGTCCACGAACTCGACCATCGAACAGGTCCAGGGTGTCAGTGCCGAAATCACATTGGAAAAGCCGGCCAAAGCGCAGGTGGACGGTGACATGCTGCCGGAAACCCGCCACATCCGTTTCTCGGTGGATCACCGCGCGCTGATCGTGCGCGTGCCCGACGCCTCCGCGCTGGAAAAGACCGCGCAGGCCGCTGCTTCAAATGCCACCTCGAATTTCGCCGAAATGACCGGTACACTCGAGCCGATTCGCTGATCCGCTACGATGCGTGGCCGGTGACTCGGGCGACGTGCATTGCCAGATAGGCGGTTTCGTCGTCGCTGATATCCGTGTCGAGGCGCAGTTCGAGCAGGGAGGCGATGGTTCGCGCGCATCGTAGCGCGGCGGGATAGGACTCACGAATCACCTTCATCACCGGTGCCGGCTCATCCGTCAGTTGCTGGTGCTGGTGGATGCGTACGAACAGGTAACGCAGATGGGTGATGAACCTGCCCACATTCACGGAACTGCGGTCCAACGTGATGCCGTGGCTGTGGTCGATAATGTCAAGCAGTTGCTGGATCACGCCCGTCATCGTATACGTATAGGACAGGTCGCCGGTGGCGAAGCCGGCGTTGACCAGATGCATGGCAAGCGCGGTGGCCTCGCCGTCCGGCAGCGTGACGTCGAGCCGCGCATTGAGCGATGCGAGCATCGCACACCCCTGCGCGTATTCCTGCGGGTACAGGTTGCTCACCTCGCCGAGCAGCGGGTAGGTAATGTCGATGCCGCGCCGCACCCGCTCCACCGCATTCGCCACGTGATCCGACAAGGCCATGACCAGCGTGGTACTGCCGGTCTCACGCTCCCCCAGTCCGGCTTCCTGCATGGATTCGACGACCACGCGGATGATTTCGGGCGGAATGTCCGCCAGCATCTGCGCCAGATGGTCCGGGTCACGCCCGTCCGACGGCACGAAGGTGCGCACGACTTTCGACTCGTCGACCGTCTGCCCCGGCTTGGCCTGGAACCCCAGTCCACGGCCGGTGAGAATCACCTCACCGCCGTCGCCGCCTTTGGCGAGCACGACGTTGTTGTTGAACACTCGCAGTATTTCCATGGCATCCTTTCGCAACGTCATTGTTCCACATCGATGATCGGGCTGCCGGCTGATACGGTTTTGCAGTCACCGCCGTTGTCGTCGCCGCTACCGTCGCCGATCAACGGCGTGACCACGGTCAGTTCAGCGGCGTTGACCACCGTCACCACCACCACAACGCTGTGCCCGGCCGCCGCGACTTTGCCGAAATCCACGGTGGCCAGTGGCTCTCCCGCCGCGATCCGCTCGCCTTTAGCCACGACCACAGCGAATCCCTCGCCATCCATATCGACGGTGTCAATGCCGATATGAACCAGCACCTCGATGCCGCCATCGGTTTTAATGCCGAAGGCATGGCCGGTTCGGGCCACGGTTTTCAGCATGCCACTGACCGGTGCGAGCACGGCTGTCTCACCGGTCGTCTCCGGCACGACGCCTACACCCTCCCCCAGCGCGCGGGAGGCGAACACCGGATCGCCAGTCGCTTCCAGATTCACCAGCCGGCCGGCGACCGGCGACAAGATGGCGTTGGAGTCAAGAGCCCGATCAGGGGCAGCCCGCGATGGAGAATCTTCCGCAGACTCCACATCCGACACGGTCGTGTCAATCCCCCTCGCCATATCCTGCGAGCGTACGTTCTCGCCCGCCGAGACCATCTGCGCCTCCGTGGCGCGCGGCGGCGTACGGTACCCGAACAGCACCGTCAGCACCATCGCCATTACAAACGCAACGGCGATGGACAGCGCGTACACCCACATTCTGTCAAACACCGGAATCGTCAGCAACGAGGAGAAGGCGAACGCCGTAGTCGTGACGCCCCGGACCATCTGACCGGATGGCAGCACGGACGGGAACAGCCAGCCAAGCACCGCGCTGGTCACGCCGCCGGCCGCGCAGCCGGCGAGCAGCCAGCGGTAGACGCGGCGGTGATGCAGATGGATGCCGTACAGGCTCAGTTCCGAAACGCCACCCAGCAATCCCGCGAGCAACGCCCCCACCGCGGTCTGCCGCATGGCCGAATCCTTGCCGCGTACGGCCAGCACGAGCACGCCAGCGGTGGCACCGAAGCAGGCAAAGTTCCATACACCCATCGGACCTTGGACGAAATCGTAGCCGAGCGCCTGAATGTTCATCAGCATCAGGGCATTCAACGGCCAGTGCAGACCGAGCGGCACGAGAAACGGGTAGAGCATCGGGATGATGAGCGCGAATAGGAACGGCACGTGCGCGTTAAGCCATGCTGTGGCCGCTCCCAGCCCACCGCCGAGCCATATTCCCAGAGGCCCGATGACCAGTATGGTGAGCGCAAAAACGACGACCAGTGAGAGGAATGGCACGAACACCAGCTGTACGCTGTCGGGAATGACGCGCTTCAACCCGTGGTAGACCACGGCGAGCACGGCAGCCATGAGCAACGGCACGAAGACGTTGCCGCCGTAGTCGTTGAGTTGAATCGGTATGCCGAACGCCGACACGGTGCAGGTTTCGGCGCCGAATACGGCGTTGGCCGAGCATTGAATCGCCCCGGAGAGGGCGCTGGATACGGACGTCCCGGACATTCCGGACATCACGCCAGTAAACTGCGGGGTCATCAGCGCGGCCATAATCGCGCCGCCGAGCCAGGGGTCGACGTCCAGTTTCTTGGCCGCATTGTAGGCGATCATAATCGGCAGAACGGTGAACACACCCTCCCAAATCGCCTTGAGTAGTATCCAGCCGGCGGAGGTCTCGCCGTCAGGCACGATGCCGAGTGCAACGATCACGTTGACGATGGCGATGACCAGCGAGGCACCGAGCAGTACACCCAGAATCGGGCGGAACGAGTCAGACAGGTAGTCGAAAAACGCGGCAGCCCAAGCGCGGGCGGCACTGCCCCACTCGCGGACGGTACGAGGCGTGAAGTGACGGGATGTATTGGATGGGCCGCAACTTTGTTCGGCGTCGGTGGCAGTATCGCGCGATGGTGCGGCATCGTCGGAAAGGTACGGCGCGGACTGCGCGGGTTGCGTGGGCTGTGTGGATTGCGCTGACTGCGCGGGCTGCGCTGACTGCGCGGGCTGCGCTGGCTGAGTGGGCTGCATTGACTGAGTGGGTTGCGTTGACTGCGACGCTGACTGCATCACTGCCGATGGCAATTGCGCTGCCAGCATCAATCGCGCCGTCCGCAGCCGAACGATCTGCTCGTACACCGAGGCGACCGCTCCGCCGATGATGACCTGATAACGATTGCCGGCTCGCGGGAATGCACCGAGGACTCCGGGGATGGATTCAAGACCGTGCTGGTTGACATGGCCGGCATCGGCCAGTTCGAAGTGCAGTCGCGTGGCGCAATGGGTCAGGCTGGTAATGTTCGCGGGGCCGCCGACGGCATCGACGATGCGCGCCGCAATCACTGCAGGCGTTGCGTTCGATGCGTTCGCCACGGTTCCTCCTTGCTGCCGTATGCCACTGTGTTCCATTATCGGCGCTGGGTGCCCCAAAAGCACGGCAATGCCGGCAAAGCATCGCGAAACGGCAACTATGCGCTACGGTGCTCCGCGATGGTGTCCCGCCATAATGTTCCGCGATGATGCTTCGCCGCACCCGTTCTCCGTATTTGCCGCAGCGCCCATTCCGACTTCATTCCACCATGCAGAATCCTGCAATCGTTGTCAAAAATCATCGTTTTTTGCCGCCTATTCGGAGTGTCGCGACCGAGAAAGTCGTATCCTATCTTTCACACACGTTGCGTAGCAGGGTTGTTACTCAAAACGAGGCAAGACCTGGAGTGACGTGGAATTTGCGTATCGTAATATGCGAATTCCACGTTGTTCCAGGTCTTTTTTGTTTTCGGGCGACTTCAGGCAATCGAAGCCTGACCTTGCATGCGGCAGAGGGGCCACGCGGCAGGCGCGGCCCGTCAACGGCGAAAGGACAAGGCAATGACGACGACGGCATCACCCGTATCGAAGCAGACGGCATCCGCGGCACAGGAGACCGGCGCAACCGGGGCGGCGGCCACCGCAATCGAAACCATCGAAACCGGCGTGGCCGGGGTGGCGGACGCGGCCACAAACGCGGCAGCAAACGCAATCGAGGACCTCGAAGCCGCCGAATCACGCGGCTTCTCCACGCGCTTCCCGCTCAACAGCGCATTCATCTTCACCTTCGGCGCGCTCGGCGGCATGCTGTTCGGTTTCGACACCGGCATCATCTCCGGCGCCTCCCCGCTTATCGAATCAGACTTCGGCCTGAGCGTCTCCCAGACCGGCTTCATCACCTCCTCGGTGCTGATCGGCTCGTGCGCAGGCGCGTTGTCGATCGGCGCGCTGTCTGACCGGTTCGGCCGCAAGAAGCTGCTCATCGTCTCCGCGCTGCTGTTCCTGCTCGGCTCAGGCCTGTGCGCCTCCTCCACCGGATTCGCGATGATGGTGTGCGCCCGCATCATCCTGGGCCTCGCGGTCGGCGCGGCTTCTGCCCTGACCCCGGCGTACTTGGCCGAACTGGCGCCGAAGGAGCGTCGCGGCTCGCTGTCCACGCTCTTCCAGCTCATGGTCACCTTCGGCATTCTGCTGGCCTACGCCTCCAACCTCGGATTCCTGAACCACAACCTCTTCGGCATCCGCGACTGGCGCTGGATGCTCGGTTCGGCGCTGGTGCCGGCCGCCTTGTTGCTGCTCGGCGGCCTGTTGCTGCCCGAATCCCCGCGTTATCTGGTGAACAAGGGCGACACCCGCAACGCCTTCAAAGTGCTTACGCTGATTCGCAAGGACGTGGATCAGACCCAGGTGCAGATTGAGCTGGACGAAATCAAGGCCGTGGCCGCACAGGACACCAAGGGTGGTGTGCGCGAACTGTTCCGTATCGCTCGTCCGGCGCTGGTGGCCGCCATCGGTATCATGCTGTTCCAGCAGCTCGTGGGCATCAACTCGGTGATCTACTTCCTGCCGCAGGTGTTCATCAAGGGCTTCGGCTTCCCTGAAGGCGACGCGATCTGGGTGTCGGTGGGCATCGGCGTGGTGAACTTCGTGAGCACCATCGTGGCCACGCTTATCATGGATCGTTTCCCGCGCAAGGGCATGCTGATCTTCGGTTCCATCGTGATGACCGTTTCGCTCGCGGTGCTCGCCGTGATGAACTTCGTGGGCGACGTGGCCGTGCTGGCAGTGCCGACGATGATTCTCATCGCTTTCTATATCCTCGGCTTTGCGGTCTCGTGGGGCCCGATCGCCTGGGTGCTTATCGGCGAGATCTTCCCGCTGAGCGTGCGCGGCATCGGCTCATCCTTCGGCTCGGCGGCGAACTGGCTGGGCAACTTCATCGTCTCCCAGTTCTTCCTCGTGCTGCTCGATGCGTTCGGCAACAATGTGGGCGGCCCGTTCGCGATTTTCGGCGTGTTCTCGGCCCTGTCCATCCCGTTCGTGCTGCGCTTGGTGCCCGAGACCAAGGGCAAGTCGCTGGAGGAAATCGAGAAGGAAATGACCAAGCGCTAGACAACCGGCACACGATTCGCACAAAAGTTGACAACTCTTAACATAAGAGTACCCAAAGTGGCGAAAAACGTGGCAGAATAGGGAACATGGTAGCAAACAATGCGGGTCAGCCCGCCACCCCAGCAGATCTGATTAATGTCGATGAGGTTATCGGCAAGTACTATGACCTCGTCCCCGATCCCGAAGTCCCCGAGCAGCGTGTCATCTTCGGCACCTCCGGTCACCGCGGATCGTCCCTGAAGACCTCGTTCAACGAGGCCCACATCATCGCCATCTCCCAGGCCATCGCCGAATACCGCAAGAAGGCCGGCGTCACCGGCCCGCTGTACCTCGGCTCCGACACCCACGCGCTGTCCGGCCCGGCCAAGAAGACCGCCATCGAGGTGCTCGTCGCCAACGGCGTGCACGTACGCGTCGATTCCCGTGACGACTTCGTGCCCACCCCGGTGGTCTCCCAGGCCATCCTGACCCACAACCGTGCGGCCGACGGCACCCAGCGCTTCGAGGGCGAGGGCCTCGCCGACGGCATCGTCGTCACGCCGTCCCACAACCCGCCCACCGACGGTGGCTTCAAGTACGACCCCGTCACCGGCGGCCCGGCTCCGGCCGAGACCACCAATGCCATCGCCGCTCGCGCCAACGAGCTGCTCGGCGACTTCAAGTCCATCAAGCGTGTGCCCTACGAGGAGGCCATCAAGTCCGAGTACGTCGAGGGCTTCGACTTCCGCGAGCACTACGTGGACGACCTGGAGAACGTCATCGACTTCGACGTGATCCGCAACTCCGGCGTGCGCCTGGGCATCGATCCGCTCGGCGGCGCTTCCGTGAACTACTGGCCGCTCATCAACGAGAAGTACGGCCTGAACATCGGCGTGGTGCGTCCTGAGGTCGACCCGACCTGGCGCTTCATGACCATCGACCACGACGGCAAGATCCGCATGGACCCGTCTTCCCCGTACGCCATGAAGGGCCTGGTCGACGAGCTCAACGCCGGCGCTTGGGACAAGTACGATCTGGTCGGCGGCACCGACCCGGACGCCGACCGTCACGGCATCGTCTGCCCGAACTGGGGCGTGATGAACCCGAACCACTACATCGCCGTGTGCGTGGAGTACCTGTTCGGCGGCAACCGTCCGGGCTGGCCTGAGGGCGCAGCCGTGGGCAAGACGCTGGTCTCCTCTTCCCTGATCGACCGCGTGGCCGCATCGATCAACGCGAAGGTCATCGAAGTGCCGGTGGGCTTCAAGTGGTTCGTGGACCCGCTGTTCAGCGGCGAAGTCGCCTTCGGCGGCGAGGAGAGCTCCGGCATGAGCTTCCTGCGCAAGGACGGCCGCGTGTGGACCACCGATAAGGATGGTCTGATCCCCGACCTGCTGGCTGCCGAGATCACCGCCAAGACCGGCAAGAACCCGGCCCAGCTTCACCAGGAGCAGGTCGAGCGCTTCGGCGAGTCTTGGTACAAGCGCGTCGACACCCCGACCACGCTGGAGCAGAAGGCCAAGTTCGCCAAGCTGACCGGTGATGATGTGGCCGCCACGCAGCTGGCTGGCGAAGACATCACCGCCAAGCTGACCGAGGCACCGGGCAACCACGCCAAGATCGGCGGTCTGAAGGTCACCACCAAGGACAACTGGTTCGCCGCCCGCCCCTCCGGCACCGAGAACATCTACAAGGTGTACGCCGAGTCTTTCGTCTCCCCCGAGGCTCTGGACAAGGTGCTCGACGAGGCCACCGTCGTGGTAGACAAGGCCCTGAGCGAGTGAAATCGCTGCGTTAGTCGCGTTCACCGCAACTAATAAGGCTCTGCATTGGATTCATACAATCCACTGCAGAGCCTTATTTTTTAGTGCATATGCAGTTCGCGACCACTGAAACACGCAGGTCAACGGTTCTCCTCATGCACCGTGACTGCATTTTCTCAACATCACTGCAGGGCAGGACGGCCAGATGACCGCGAAACGTTCGCCTGCCTACCATCATCATTGTGGGGTCACAGCGGCCAGATGACCGCCGAAGCGTTCGGTCGGCTTGCATCATGGTCGAGTTTTAACATCGTTGTGGGACGCCACGACGAATTTGCCCATTCCAGAGTTGCCATCCCACAAAAGCGTGGGACAACAGCTAAGTCAATCGTTTTACATTTCCCCCCATCCCACACACTCAAACTGGAAACCCCGGAAAGACGCCATTCCTGCCACACCCGTCACAGCCATTACCCGAGGGGCCGTGGGATGCCACGCAAAAATCGGCAAAACACGCGTAGCGTCCCACACCCATTGGCGCAAATCCACGCCCAATGCACCGCCCCCCCCCAATCGACCACTATGACACATTTCCCTCCACAATCGAACACTAGTCATTCACGAAATCCATCACTACGAGGCATCGCAATCGAACGGCATGCAATATCAAGCACACACCACAACAACAGGTCGTACAAATATTGCCTTTACATCAGTCCGTTTCGGACATTATGGTCACAGCAGGCTCTGCGACAACTCTTCAAGAGACATGGCAACTACATGAAACTCGAATACGGCACCGCGCGAAGCAAGCGCCCTCGCCACGTTGAAAGCGAATTCAGCACGAGTATCCTCGTTAGCGATACTTGCCGCCGTGGCGATGAAGACCAGCCATCTCCGCCCGACCAGCATGCCCCTTTTCTCTTGGTCACGGCGCCATTGAGTCTTACTCGTACGATGATGATCGCCATCATATTCAACAGCGACCTTGAACTCTGGCCACGCTAAGTCCAACGTTATGGGAGCTCCAGATGCAAAAGCCGCGTCCGGCACCACATAGTTCGCAACCGGCTGTGGAATCCCATGCGCCACCAGAGAGAGTCGTTCTTCTGATTCTTTGGGCGAATCAGCACCAGGTGATATCAGAGGCAATGCTCGAACGCAGGACGGGCGCCCTCTGAATCGGGTAAATTGCTCCACGAACTTCACCAGATCCTGATAGATTGCAGCAGCATCACGATCCTTAGCCAATACTGGCTGTTTGCTCGTAGCAGTAATGACGGCATCCCCGAGCACAATCAGAGACTCAAAAGAAACATACGGGGCAAGTTGAGCCCATACGTGAAACAGGTCCAGCGCAAACACGTGTTGGTTCATTTCCACATTGGCGGCTTTAGCCGCATGTTTCCAAATATGCGTTTGCAGTGGTGCATGGCGTGTACGAAACCGCTTGCTCTTAACGCTGGATACAGTGTGCAGCTTGGCCGAGTCGAGGTCGCAATCGGCGGGAATCGGTACGGATTGCAGAGCGAGGGAAGTGGTCATGCCGAAAAGCAGCTTCTTGCCCGCCCGTTTCGCTTCCTCAGTGCAGCGTGCGACCATGTCGCGTTTGCGCTGGGCAAGGCTTTCGCTCATGGTCGGTGCCGCCGCAGAATCATGTGCACCACTGTTTGGCGATGGCGAGTCGCGAAAAGTCGGGTATTTCGAGTCAGCAGAAAATGCCCCCGCAAATTCGGGCGGAACAAAAACTGTCTCCGATTCTTCCGGAGGCGGATCGTATATAGAGCCTGGCAGAGCTCCATAGTTGGTGATGCCGTCGGTCATCCTGTTCATGACACCACCATATGGGTAGTGGGTGCGGAAACGGAAGCCGATTCGAGGTATGTGGTCCTAGCTTCACTTACGCACATTCATTGTGGATAACCATGTGGACACCTCACTTATACACATAGTCATCCACCTCTTCAACCCCGATTTGACACACTAACTGTATCTGATATGATTACAGTATCATAACTGTACACATCATAGCTACAGTATCGACTCGGTAAGGAGGTCGTTTCATGAACGGCGACCATTCACTGGCAGTGCACGCATTGGTCTACCTTGACCATCGCGCCACACACCTGCCCAGTCAGATCCTGGCCGAGAACATATGTACCAATGCGGCGCGCGTGCGCAAAGTAATGCGACCGCTCGCCTCAGCCGGACTCATCGCCACTAAAGAGGGTGCTGAAGGCGGGTACGCTCTGGCCCGGCCCGCCGCCGAAATCACTTTGCGCGCGGTAGCGGAAGCCACCGGCACCACTTTTGTGAAAGTGAACTGGACACCGGGCGACGTACACGAGGACTGTCTGGTGTCATCTTCAATGGGCGCAGTGATGAACGACATCTATGCCGGGCTCAACCGCACTTGCCTCGAACAACTCGAACACACCACCATCCACGACATCACCGAACAGATATTCAGCGAGCGCAAAGGCTAATAATCCCGCGCGTTTCCCCTAGCCAGCATCAGTCGATAACGCTTCGGCAGTCAAAGAAGAAAACAGACGCCGCACGGCACACAACACATCAGCACAACGCACTCTTATCACTCGAATACGTAAGGAAGTAACCATGTCCATCAGCACACCCAATGCCATCAGCACACCCAACACCTCCCCCACTATCACCACCGACGCCCTGATCATTGGATTCGGCAAGGGCGGCAAAACCTTGGCTGCCAAGCTCAGTGCAGCCGGCCGCAAGGTCGTCGTCGCCGAGGCAAGCGCCGACATGTACGGCGGCACCTGCATCAATATCGGATGCTTGCCGTCCAAGTCACTGATTTTGTCCGCCGAACAGGCGCGGCGGGATGGCGCGAACAGTACTCCCGAAACCCGCGAAGCAGCGTTCGAGGCTGCTATCAAGGAGAAGCGCCGCGTCACTTCGATGCTGCGCGACAAGAACTATCACAAGCTCGCCGACCAAGACAACATCACCGTAATCACCGGCCGCGCTCACTTCACCGGCCCTCATAGCGTGGAAATCGCCACCGCTGAGGGCCCGGTCGCCGTGACCGCCAGCAAGATCTTCATCAATACCGGTGCCACGCCGCGCATTCCGGATATTCCCGGTATCCACACTACGCCCGGCGTCTACACCAGCACTGGACTGATGGATCTCGACGATATGCCGCAGCGACTGGTGATTATCGGTTCAGGATTCATTGGACTTGAGTTTGCCTCGATGTTTGCCGATTTCGGCACGGCGGTTACCGTGCTGCAGCACAATGCCGAGTTCCTGCCGCGCGAGGATGCGGATGTGGCGGCCGCGATTCGCGCACAGTTGGAAGCGCAGGGCGTCAAGTTCCTGTTCAACGCGGATACCAAGGCCATCGCGCCTGCTGCTGACGGCGGCGTCAGGTTGTCCGTTGCGGTGAAGGGTATGACTCGCGGCGCATCGCAAGCTTGCGATTCCACCCCCGCCGGCACCGGGAACGCTCATACCGATATCACCGGCGCCACCGACACTACAACAACCACCAGCCCCACTAGCAACCCGACCGATCACGCCACGATGTCACACGTTCAAACGAAACCATCAGACGATGGCGAGCCGCGGTTCGCCGAGCCGGCTGAAGCCCGATTCTGCCTGACCACCGACGCGGTACTGGTGGCCACCGGACGTACGCCGAACGTCGAGGGACTGCATCTTGAGGCAGCTGGCGTGGAGCTCACCGAACGCGGTGCCGTGAAAGTCGACGAGCTTCTGCGCACCACAGCAGCCGACATTTGGGCTCTGGGCGATGTGAACGGCGGCCCGCAGCACACGTACATTTCGCTGGATGACTATCGCGTGGTGTGGTCGCAGCTCAATGGTTCCGACCGTCCGTACACGGTGAAGGACCGCAAGCATGTGCCGTCGAGCACATTCCTCGCCACGCCTTACTCGCGCGTGGGATTGAATGAGCGCGAGGCGAAGGCGGCTGGATTGGATTATGTGGTCAAGCGATTGCCGGTGGCCGCTGTGCCGAAGGCCCAGGTAATGCGGCGACCGGATGGTCTGATGAAGGCGATTGTGGAACGCAATACTGGCCGCATTCTGGGTGCGATGCTGCTTTCCGTCGAGTCGCACGAGGTGATCAATATCGTCAAGTTGGCGATGGATCTTGACGCGCCGGCCAGCACGTTGCGCGATATGGTGTTCACGCATCCGACGATTGCCGAGGCACTGAACGACTTGTTCGCGTAGTTTGTTCGCATAGCACGCCCGCGCAGCATGACCCGCGTAGCGCAGCCCGCAACAGACTCCCCTAATGCGCGCGAAGGTCCTCATCGACGTAAACCGATGAGGACCTTCGCGCTGTCGTCATGATCCGTACGTGACAGCAATCACGTCCGAACCAGCCGTTACTTCAAGCCGAGCTTACGGTCCAGAATGTCGGAGGCATCCAATCCTAAGCGGCGTCGGATGAACCAGCCAAGACCGAGCGGCAGGCCGGAAGCCAAGGCCACGCCGCCTGAACCGAGTGCCACGGTCACGCGCGCGATGGCATGTTTTTCAAGCAAAGTCAATAGGTGTGATGTTATCCACACCCTCCACTACGTTGTTTTGCCTCGCGCTGGGCAGCCCCACTTCAGCAAGAGATTGCACAGCTTGCGTTAGGGTGGAGAACATGACTATCACAGTATCCACAGACGGTTCCGCATTAGGGAATCCAAACGGGCCAATGGGCTGGGCCTGGGCCGATCATGAGCAGAACGCCGGCGGCAAGCCTGGCCATAAGCACGACGACCACGGCTACGACGCCGGCGGCGCGACCAACGGCACCAACCAGATTGGCGAACTGTGCGCAGTGTTGGAAGCTTTGCGAGCGCATCCGGGCCCTGAGCCATTGCTCATCGAATCGGATTCGCAATACGCCATCAATTGCTCGACCAAGTGGGTCAAAGGCTGGAAGAAGAACGGCTGGAAAAATTCACAGAAAAAACCTGTGAAGAACAAAGAGCTTATTCAGGCGATCGACCGTGAAATCTCGCAACGCCCTGGCCCGGTGGATTTCCGATGGGTCAAAGGTCACGCCGGCAACGAAGGCAATGAGCTGGTCGATGAACTGGCACGCACCTATGCGGGCGATTGCCGTTCGGGTGCGCGCGACGGCTATCTACCGATTGAAGGCTGGCAGTCGCTGCTGGGCTCCGAATACGCACATGGCACCGATGTGCCTCCAGACGTGCAATTGGTATTGGACGGCAAAGCGGATGCGGCAAGTTTGCGCAAGCCGGCTGCGGCGACGGATCAGACGGATGCCGCAAGGCCGGAGACCAAGTCTTCGTCACCCTTAGCGGCACAATCAACGCAACCTGTACAATCAACGCAACCTGTACCCCCCGCAAAGCCCAGCGGGCTGACGGTATCCGGTACGCTGACCTTCTCCCCCGCGCCGAAAACGAGCCCGTATTTCAACGGGCAGCCGATGCCGATCAAAGGCAGCATCGAAATCGAAGGCTATGTGGACGGCGACGGCAACCTGACCATCACCAACGCACCATTCGTACGACGCTGACACCCAAACACACGAATATGTACCGCAATCGGACACGATGACACAAAATCGCTCATTCGCGTTAGGATAGGAGATAAGGCTTCACGCCGTTGATCCGTGCGGCGGAGGCAAGGATGGCAAAGGAGAAACCATGGATAAGGCACAGCAGGATGCGCTGAAGAAGGCGGCCGGCATCGAAGCCGCCAAGCTCGTTGAAAACGGCATGATCGCAGGCCTCGGCACTGGTTCGACCGTGAAGTTCCTGGTGGACGAGCTCGGCCGCCGTCATCAGGAGGAAGGTCTTGAGTTCACTGGCGTGACCACGTCTCGCCGCACGCAGGCCCAGGCCGAGAGCTACGGCATCAAGATCGTGGACATCGACGACGTGGACCACATCGACGTGACCATTGACGGCGCCGACGAAGTCGACAAGAACTTCAACGGCATCAAGGGCGGCGGCGCTGCTCTGCTGTGGGAGAAGATCGTGGCCACCAACTCCAACCAGATCGTGTGGATCGTGGACGAGTCCAAGGTTGTGGACACCATCGGCAAGTTCCCGCTGCCGGTCGAGGTCATTCCGTTCGGTGCCGGCCAAGTCATCAAGAAGTTCGAGGCCCGCGGCTACAAGCCGGTGCTTCGTCTTGACGCCGACGGCAAGGAAGTGCGCACCGACGAGAACAACTTCGTGGTGGACCTGCACCTGGAGCGCATCGATCACCCGCAGGAGCTGGCCGAAGACCTCATCAACACGGTCGGCGTGGTGGAGCACGGCCTGTTCCTCAACATGGTCGACAAGGTCATCGTCGGCGACCCGAACGGCCCGCGCGTGATGACCAACGCCAACAAGTGATCGTCTCACATCACTAAGCTTTTCCAAGCCCGCATCTGCACATCGCAGGTGCGGGCTTTACTGTTGCCCGAACAAGGCAAAGAGCCAAGCAAAAGAGAAACCCCGCGACCATAACGATCACGGGGTTTCTAATGCCTTGATTGCAGGTAAAACTACTTACGCTGGTGGCGGGTCTTACGCAGCAGTTTGCGGTGCTTCTTCTTGCTCATCCGCTTGCGGCGCTTCTTGATGACAGAACCCATCTGAAGCCTCCATTTCGATTAATCGTAAAAGTTGCAACTCGCACCATAATACACGTGTTGCCAGACAGAGGGAACCAGTATGTTGCCGATAGTCCGCATATGCCCTGAACGCAGTTGGGGCATCCACATCAGCAATGTGGATGCCCCAACGTTCATAAGTTTGTGCAGCAGCTGACAGCCGATACTAGATGCTACATCGGGAACTTCTGGTAGAAGCGATCGACCGCTTCCTTGGTGCCGGTAGCTTGGAAGACCACGGTATCGTTCTGCCAGATGGCAACGGCGTTCTTGCTGTTGGAGGCATCGGCCTTCACCACGTACGCGCCCGTGACGTTGCCGGAAACCTTGACGTTGCCGGATGCCGACTCATCGCCGGTCTGCGCAGCGACCAACGCATCGTACTGGGTCTTGGCATTGTCCGCCGACGACCACTGCGCGGCGACCAGCGTGACATCCTTGGCGGCATCACCAGTGGAGTAGGTCAGAGTGTACTCCTCGAGCGGCGACGCGGAATTCCACGTCGTGGAGGCATCCGCCTTGGTACGCGCGTAATTCAGCACGCTGCCCGGCATGGCCTTCAACAGCTCACTGGCATCATCCGGCAAAGCTGTGGCGTCGATGGTCGGCTTGGTCGGCTCGGATGATTCGGTTTTCTGCTGGCTGTTTTGGGTGGTAGTGGAGGTGCCATCATTCTTCTGGATGGCCCAACCCGGCCACACAAAGGCCGAAAGCACTGCCAGGATAATCACAACAGCTGCGGCAACCACCACTGCAATCAACTTGCCATGGGATTGCGTGGTCGAGGAGTTCTCACTATTAGTCATGCCCCGATTCTCTCACAGCCGCGTGACGCTAGGCGGCCGTAATTTTAGTCGTTGTGCGCAAGCCGCGTGAAACTCTTGTGAACGGTAAAAATTTACCGTCCGCTGGTGTTTGGGTTAGGGTGAGACCATGGCGAAATCAAGTGTGCAGTATGTATGTTCCGAATGCGGTTGGAACGGGCCGAAGTGGTACGGCCGTTGCCCCGAGTGTGGTCAGTGGGGCACGGTCGAGGAATTTCACGAGGCTCGACCGGCGGCAGGCTCTCGCACGGCCGCTCCCGGCCGAACATCACGCACGCAGTCGGTTACGGTTGCCAACAACGCCAGATCTGCAGCCCGTCCGATTACCGAAGTGGGCACGGAAAGCGTCGAGCGGCTCGGTACCGGGTTTTCCGAATTCGACCGTGTGCTCGGCGGTGGCGTGGTGCCGGGTTCAGTAACGCTGATAGCGGGCGAACCGGGTATCGGCAAGTCGACATTGCTGTTGCAGACGGCCGGCAATATCGCGCGCGTTGTGGCGGGAGACAGTACATTCCGAGGAGCCGGTCAGCGGTCTGCCCAACAGTCGGGCCGGGCGCAGGGCAACGCATCGAACACGGTGCCAATGCGGGGCAACGCATCATCAACACACGCCAACACCGTGCTGTACATTTCCGGCGAGGAATCACAGGCGCAGGTTCGTTTGCGCGCTTCCCGCATCAACGCGGTGGAGCCGAACTTGTTACTGGCCTCCACCACCGACCTGTCCACAGTATTGGGGCTGATCGAACAGAACAAGCCGGCCTTGGCCATTGTGGATTCGGCGCAGACCATCGTCTCGCAGGAGGTCGATGGCATTTCCGGCGGTTCGACTCAGGTGCGCGAAGTGGCAAGCGCGCTGATAGATACCGCTAAGACACTTGACATTCCAGTATTTCTGGTTGGTCATGTGACCAAGGACGGTTCGATTGCAGGCCCGCGCACATTGGAGCATCTGGTCGATGTGGTCTGCCAATTCGAAGGCGACAGCGAGACTGCGCTGAGAATGCTGCGAGCGGTGAAGAATCGTTTTGGCCCGACCGATGAAGTCGGCTGTTTCGACATGAGCGGTGAAGGCATCGAAGAGGTCACCGATCCCGCCGGATTGTTCCTGTCTGGAGACGGCCCTGATGCGGCCAACGCGGCACCCATGGAAGGCACCTGCGTGACGTTCACATTGGATGGGCATCGCAGTCTGCCTATCGAAGTACAGGCTCTGGTCACCACGTCGGTGCTGCCCACACCCCGTCGTGCGGTCAATGGCGTGGACCCCAGCCGTATCGCCATGCTGGTCGCGGTGCTCTACCGTCACAGCAAGCTCAACCTGCTGTCCAACGACCTGTATATCTCCACTATTGCCGGGGGCCAGGCCAAGGAGCCCGGTTCCGACTTGGCGATAGTGGCGGCACTGGCGAGCGCCGCCACGTCAAAACCCATTGCGCGAGCCACGTGCGCCATTGGCGAGATTTCCCTGACCGGTCAGGTGCGCCCGGTACCGCGTATGGAATATCGCCTTCGCGAGGCCGCACGCCTCGGCTTCACCACGGCGGTCATTCCGCCACTGCGCAAGCCGGTGCATGTCGAGGGACTTCAGCTGGTGGAGTCCAACACATTGTCCGACGCATTAGACGCCTTGGGAGTGCGTAAATAGCCCTGAGATATGCCTCAGGCGGTAAGACGCTTGGTCTCCTCGACGTTGCGCTTGAGTTCGTCGACGAGTTGGTCGGGGCCATCAAACTTGACCTGCGGGCGCAGGAAGCCGACGAATTCAACGCGAACCTTATGGCCGTACAGATCAATCCACTCATCGGTGATGCAGTAGGCCTCCACTACGCGTTCGTTGAGTCCTGTTTTCTCGCTGAAGGTGGGTTTGGTGCCAATGGAGATGGCGGCGGGCCAACGGTTTTCACCATCTACCAGCCAACCGGCATAGACGCCGTCGACCGGAATGTAGCCTGCAATGTCGGAGCCAAGATTGGCGGTGGGGAATCCGATGGTGCGGCCACGCTCCTCACCATGCACCACTTCGCCCTCGATGGAGTGCGGAGCACCCAGAATGGCGTTGGCGTCCTGGATTCGGCCATGAGCCAGCAGGTAGCGCACATTGGTGGAGCTCCATGCGCGCATTGCCTTGGCCTGGTTCTTCTTGCTCCATGCGCGGCGCTCGGCTTTGGTGGCATTGGCCAGCGGATCGACGGGCTCTCCCCATTCGCTCGGGGCTTCCGGCTTGAAATCGCGCGGAATACGCACTTCACCCGGGCCACGGTCATCGACCACATCAAGTTCGAATACACCGGTGGCGGCGGCAAGATTGGCGATATGCTTCACATCACCTTCTCGACCCTTGCCCATGGCGGCATCCTGCCCAAGGACCAACGTGCGCATACCCAGCTTGCCGGTGAGTCGGCCAAGGAAGAAAATGTATGACATAGCTGCGAAGGCCAGCGTGTAGTGCACCACCAGCACATGGTCCACGCCGAACTGTTCCATGCGGTGCAGTCGATCATCCACACTGGTCAATGCTTCGGCATCCACGTTCTGAACCGCGGGCTCTTCGCCATGGTGCGAGATGACCCAGCCGTGCACGAATGCGGGGCGCGGGTCAAACAGAATCACCACGGAAAAAGCATCATGCTGGTGCGCGAGTTCCACCACACGCTTGATCACCGCCTGATGACCCAAGTGCATGCCATCAAATGCGCCCAATGTCACCACGGCCTTCTTATCGTTACTGAACGAGGGCCATTCAATCGAACCTTCGGCGTCAGGGGTCAGGTGCGTGATATCCATCAGTGTGCTGTTCCTTTTATCCGTGCGATGTTATTCATGCAATATAGACGTTGTTGTGCGCGGCCTGTATCAAGCTGCACTTTTCACCGCGTCTACTTTACGCGAGGGGGAATACGGTGACCGGCTTGGCCTGATGAGCGTTTGCACGCTCGATAATCGCCGCCACATCATGCGTTTGCGGCACAATGGCGGCAGTGGGCTCGCTGATTGTACGCTCAATACGGCGGCCGAAGCGTAATTCGCTGGCCTCCTCAGGAGTGATGTCAAGCGCCGGCATCGCACCTCGAGCGGCCTGTTCCATGGTAAGGGCATGGTCAAGCAGCCAGTTGCGGCGCTCGTCACCGGCAAGACCTTCAGGAGTGTCCAATACGCACTTGTTGCGCGTGACGGTTTGCCCTTCCCGATTAGTGAACGTCTTCTGATCGGTATGTGCGGTGACGGTATGGGTTCGCGTGTCAAGCATCGCCTCAGGAGCGATAAGTCCGCTGGCATCGTCCGGCAACGCGAATCGGCCAACTCGCGTACGGCGCAAACGGGTCAGGTATCCGCCGACGCCAAGTTCTTTGCCGAGGTCGCGGGCGAGCGCACGGATATAGGTGCCCGATGAACAGCTGATCCGCACGTCAACATCAAGTGCGGGAATCGCTCCCGTGTTCGCGTCTTCCCGCAATGGTTCAGCGGTCTGCTCCCCTGCTACGAATCCGCTGCGGATATCCAGCACGGTGAATTCGCTGATGGTGACCGGGCGGGGTTTGAGTTCCACATCCTTGCCTTCGCGAGCCAAGTCGTAGGCACGCTGGCCGTTGATTTTGATGGCGGAGAACGTATTGGGGACTTGTTCGATATCGCCGGTGAAATTGGTGGCGATGGTGCGTGTGAGCAGGTCTTGCCATGAGGCAGTTGGTAACGCCGTTGGTTCGCCGCTCTGGCCACCCTCAGTCAGCTGCGCTGATAGCGTTTGCCAGCGGGAGCGGGCTTCGTCATCGACAAGCACCTCGCCTTCGGCATCGTCGGTAGTGGTGCGCAGGCCGAGGCGTATGGTAGCCTCGTAGGTTTTGTCATGCGCCACGATGGCGTTGAGCAGTCGTGTGGCGTGGCCGAAGGCGATGACCAGCGTGCCAGTGGCCATGGGGTCAAGGGTGCCGGCGTGACCGACCTTCTTGATGTGCAACGCGCCGCGCACGGCGGCGACGGCGTCGAAACTGGTCACGCCTTGCGGCTTGTCGATGATGAGCAGACCGCTGGGGGTTGTATGAAGCACACTACTCCTCGTCAGAGTCGTCTTCGAAGTCGTCGCTGGGCTCGTCGTCATGCTTGTACGGATCGGCGTCGCCGGCGTACTGGGCGGTGGCGCGAGCACGGGCGAGTTCTTCGTCACGCTTCTTGGCCACGGCGAGAATGTCTTCGATCTCGTGAGCCTCGCCGGGCACTTCATCGAACACGAATTGGAGCTGCGGAGTCAGACGCAGGCCAGCCTTGTGGCCCACCAGAGAACGCAGGTGGCCCTTGGCCTGATCGAGGGCCTGCTGGGCGCGCTTGCGTTCGCCTTCCTCATGGCCTTCGTGGCCGAGCTGGGTCCAGTAGACCTTGGCGATTTGCAAATCGTTGGTCACACGGACTTCGGTGACGGTGATGCTGGCGAGTCGCTTGTCATGCAGTTCGCGCTCAATGGAGGAGGCGACGACACGCTGAATCAAGGCCGCAATACGTGCGGCGCGCGGGTTGGTTCCTGCCATAGGAATTTCCTTTTCTAGACTTGAGCCCCCTCTGACGAGGGGCTGCCGAACGCAGTGAGGCCAGGGGAGAGAAAATCATGGAACTACCATGTCTCTCCCCCAGTCAGCCTGCGGCTGACAGCCCCCTCGCCAGAGGGGGCTTAACAATGACTACTTGCGCTCGACTTCCCGCATCTCGAAGGTCTCGATGATGTCGCCGAGTTCAATGTCGTTGAAGGTGCCGAGGTTGATACCAGCCTCGTAGCCTTCCTTGACGGACTGAACGTCGTCCTTGAAGCGACGCAGCGAGGAGATCTCGAGGTCGTTGACCGTGGCCACGCCGTTGCGCAGGATACGGCACTTCGTACCACGCTTGACCTCGCCGTCCTGCACCATAACGCCGGCGATGTTGCCGAACTTGGAGGAGCGGAAGATCTCGCGGATCTCGGAGTGAGAGGTGACGACCTCTTCGTATTCCGGCTTGAGCATGCCCTTGAGGGATGCCTCGATGTCTTCGATCGCACGGTAGATGACCGAGTAGTACTTGATCTCCACGCCCTCGCGCTCGGCGAGGTCCGCGACCTGACGGTTCGGACGCACGTTGAAACCGATGATAACGGCCTTGTCGACCGTGGCCAGGTTGACATCATTCTGGGTGATTGCACCGACGCCGCGGTGGATGACCTGGATGCCGACCTCGTCGGATACCTCGATCTTCATCAAGGAATCCTCGAGCGCCTCGACAGAACCGGACGAATCGCCCTTGATGACAATATTGAGCATGTCGATCTCGGACTCGGCGAACTTCTTCTTGAAGTCCTCGAGGGAGACGACCTTGCGACGCTTGGCCAGCTGGGCGGCACGCTCGGTGGCCTGACGCTTCTCGGCAATCTGGCGAGCGGCACGATCATCGGAGGCGACCAGGAAGAGGTCACCGGCGGTGGGCACGGAGGTCAAGCCCAGCACCTGAACAGGTGTGGACGGACCGGCCGCTTCCATCGGCTGACCGTTCTCGTCGAGCATGGCACGCACGCGGCCGTACGAAGTGCCGGCCACGATGGCATCGCCCACGTGGAGCGTACCCTGCTGAACCAGCACAGTGGCCACGGCACCACGACCCTTGTCGAGTCGGGCTTCGACGGTGGCACCACGGGCGTCCATGTCGGGGTTGGCGCGGAGGTCCAGCTCAGCGTCAGCCGTGAGCAGCACGGCTTCGAGCAGCTTGTCGACGTGCAGGTTCTGCTTGGCGGAGATGTCGACGAACATGGTGTCGCCACCATACTCTTCAGGGACCAAGCCGAACTCGGTGAGCTGGCCGCGGACCTTCTCCGGGTTGGCACCGGGCACATCGATCTTGTTGACGGCCACGACGATCGGCACCTTGGCGGCCTGAGCGTGGTTGATGGCCTCAACGGTCTGGGGCATCACACCATCGTCGGCGGCGACCACGAGGATCGCGACGTCAGTGAGCTCGGCACCACGGGCACGCATGGCGGTGAACGCCTCGTGGCCAGGGGTATCGAGGAAGGTGATCTTGCGCGGTTCGCCTTCAAGGTTCACGGTGACCTGGTAGGCACCGATGCGCTGGGTAATGCCGCCGGCCTCACGTGCGATGACGTTGGTCTTGCGGATGGTATCCAGCAGTCGTGTCTTACCGTGGTCGACGTGGCCCATGACGGTAACGACCGGCGGGCGAGGCTTGAGATCCTCGTCATCCTGCAGTTCTTCCTCGTCAAGGTTGATGTCGAACTGCTGGAGCAGTTCCTTGTCTTCCTCTTCTGCGGAGACGAGCTGGATGTTCCAGCCGATCTCTTCGCCCAGAATCTGGAAGGTCTCCTCATCCAAGGACTGGGTGGCGGTAGCCATCTGACCCAGGTGGAAGAGCACGGTGACCAGCGCGGCCTGGTTGACGTTGATCTTCTCCGCAAGATCGGCCAGGGACGCGCCCTGACGCAGACGGATGGTCTGGCCGTTGCCGTTGGGGATGCGAACGCCGCCGATGGTCGGTGCTTTCAGCTCCTCATACTCATGGCGCTTTGCCAGACGGTTCTTACGGGCCTTTGAAGACTTGCCGCCCTGACGTCCGAATGCGCCTGCGGCACCGCCGCGACCGCCGCGACCGCCGCCACGTGCGGGACCGTTGCTCGGTGCACCGCCGCCCTGGAAGTTATTGCCGCCGCCTTGGCCCCCACGGAAGCCGCCGCGTGCGCCGCCCTGACCGGCACCCTGGGAGCCGCCGCCCTGACCCGGACGGTTGTGGCCCCACTGGCCGGGACGCGGACCGCCCTGACCACCTTGGCCCGGACGACCGCCACGGAAGCCGCGGCCCTGCCCCTGGCCTTGGCCGGGACGGCCCGGACGACCGCCACGACCGTTATCAGCAGTCGGACGAGCCATCGGATGCGGACGCGGAATATCACCCGGCGTCGGGGTGTGCATACCCTGCTTGCGGGAGAACGGGTTGTTGCCCGGGCGCGGGCCCTGAGCGTGCGGGCGCGGAATCGCATTTGAAGCGGCATTGCCGCCATTGGCACCGGCGCCGCCCTGAGCGTGCGGGCGCGGAGCCGAAGCATTGCCGCGGTTGTTCTGATGCTGAACCGGCTGGCCATTGTTCGGACGGCCCTGGTTGTTACGACGATCGTTGTTACGGCGATCGTTCGGGCGACTCTGACGACCGTTCTCACGGCCTTCGCGATTATCGCGACCATTCTCACGGTTGTCGTTCTGACCGTGGCGGCCGGGGGTCGGCATGCCGGGGCGTGCGCCGCCCTGCGGACGCGGTGTCGGTGCACCCGGAGTCGGAGCCTGCTGATGTGCCGAGGCAGGCGATGCCTGACGTGCGGGAGCGGCCGGAGTCGGTGCGGAAGATGAAGCGGAAGCCGGGGCCGAAGGTGCGGCCGGGCGGCGCTGCTGCACGGGCTTGGAATCGCCCTTGGCGTTGTCCTTGGCGAACTCTGCCTTCAGACGCCGGGCTACCGGCGGTTCAATCGTAGAAGAAGCGGACTTGACGAATTCTCCCATGTCCTTAAGCTTCTCAAGCACGGTTTTGCTATCGACATTCAAAACCTTAGCCAGTTCGTATACGCGTGGTTTCGCCACTAATTACTCCTATTCTGTGACCACGCGCGTGCATGGGCGTGGTCAGTTGGTGATGACGGCAAGCCTACCCTGTCTCATCGTGCGACCATGATCGTGTTACCTCGTCTCTGGTGTGGGCGATTTCGCGCACACTGCGCCAGCCCACATACGCCAATCAAGCATACTCATAGCGCTGGATAGCGTAGACGCAGCGAGCCGCGCCATTGCTGACGCGGCTCGTATCAGGAAATAATGCGCCCTGAAGATCATTCGCCTTCGAGCCCGGCGGCCTATTCGGCTTCCGGAGCAGCAGCCTCGGCCGCAGCCTGGGCGGCCTTTTCGGCGGCGACTTTCTTGGCATGGGCCTCGGCGGATTCGATGCCGATCTTCCAGCCGGTCAGCTTGGCTGCCAGTCGTGCGTTCTGGCCTTCCTTGCCGATGGCCAAGGACAGCTGGTCGTCGTGGATGAAGGCGATGGCGGTCTTGTTCTTCTCGCTGATCACCTGCACGCCGGTGGCCACAGCCGGGGACAGCGCGGCTGCCACGAACTTGGCCGGATCGTCGGAGTAGTCGACGATGTCGATCTTCTCCGGGCCAAGGTTCTCCATAACGGCACGCACGCGAGCGCCGCCGGGGCCGATCAGCGCGCCCTTCGGGTTCACGCCATCGGTGTTGGCCTTGACCGCGATCTTGGTGCGGGCGCCGGCCTCACGAGCGATGGCCATGATGGACACGGCACCGGAGACCAGTTCCGGCACTTCGCGCTCGAACAGCTTGCGGACCAGCTCCGGGTGGGAGCGGGACACCACGATTTCCGGGCCCTTGATGCCACGGGCCACGTTCACCACGTACACGCGGATGCGTTCGCCGTGGCGGTAACGTTCGCCGGGCACCTGCTCACGGCGAGGCAGAATGGCTTCGACATCGCCCATCGCGACATGCACGTTGGAGGGGTCGGAAGCATCCTGCTGGATGATGCCGGTGATGAGCTTGCCCTTCTGGCCGGAGAACGCACCGAATACCTTCTCATCTTCGGCGCGGCGGAACAGCTGGGTGATGACCTGGCGTGCGGTGGCTGCGGCGAGACGGCCGAAGTCACGCGGGGTGTCATCGTATTCCTCGCCCAGCTTGGGAACGGGGTAAGGGTTGTCTTCGGTGGGTTCGACCGGAATTTCGTCGGCGGCCCACACGGTGAAGTTGCCGGAACGTTCGTCAAGCTCCACGCGCGCGTGCTTGGCGGCGTGCGGGGTCTTGAGGTAGGCGAGGCGCAGGGCCTCTGCCAGCGCATCATCCAGGGTTTCGGGGTCGATTCCTTGCTCGGCGGCGAGCTTGTGTATTCCTGTCAGGTCCAGTTCCATCGATCCGTACCTCCTATGAAGTTATGTGGCGCATGGCCTATGAGTAGTCACAGTTAGTTATTAGTGTATGTTTCCATGCAGACACGCTTCTCTTCAGGACGGTTTACCCGGCGCTTGGCATCCGTACTATGCGCGAGCGCGATGCTGTGTTCGCTTTCGGCGTGTTCGATGCCGCGACTGGCCGGACGGGCCGAGGCAGAAGCTCAAATGACCCCTTGCGAGAAAGCGATGACGTTGGCGGGCTACGCCACCCATCCGGCTGAAGGCACGCCGTTATTAGAGCAGTATGCCACCGGTCTGGCCGCTCCCCTGGCTTGGATTGACGTTGCCGGGTATTGTTCGGGTCGTTTTGCCGAGGGAACGTTACGTGACGCGCAGACCAAGCAATGGCTGGCTTTTCTGGCCGATAAATTCGGGCAGTCCGCGCCTGAGGTGACGCCGGCGCGTCTTGATGGCGTCACGTCCGCCAACGTTGATCGATCGGTATTGGATGCGATGGCCGTGGCCGAGGATCGCGCCGGATTCGCTATCGAGGTCTTGGCCGCACGAGGACAGACCGCTGGGGCTACGTTGGCGTTGAGCGATATGCATAAGACCGCCGGGCAGCAGTTGGTTGCGCTGGCGAACGGCAATTTTGATGATTCCGGCGCACAATCCAGTTCTTCCGGCCAAAACGACCCCCGCCAAAAGGTCTATGCCATCGACCAACTACTGGCCAACCCCACCACCATCGCCGACAAGGCAAGCGGCCAAACCGTACCGACCGCCGCCGCCATCGAAATGGACTGCGCCCGCGCGCAGATCAAGGCCGTGACCGAATCGAAATCTTCCACCGAGAGCGATACGCTGCTCATCCTCGCCGCACTGGCCGCCAAGCACGCCTACACCGCGTTCCAACTTGGCTACCCAGCGACTGACGCCGCATTGTTCGAGTAGACACACACTCCTCACGAAGCCGATGCGAACTTGTTGGATGCTAGTGGGCAAGTCGAGTTGAGGCACGTTCCACCAATGTGAAATCGGTGGTGTACGTACGGGCCGGGCCTGAGTATCCTTCGATGCGGTCGATAAGCATGTCAACGGCATGCTTGGCATAATCATCGATATGAGGATCGATGGTGGTCAGCGCCGGCACCGAGTACTCGGCTTCCGGCACGTTATCGAAGCCTATCAGTTGCACGTCTTGAGGGACTCGTAAACCACGACGCTGTAGCTCATGAACGGCACCTAGTGCCATGGCGTCATTGAGACAGACCACTGCTTCAGGGCAAGGTAACGAGTCAAGCATCGCTGCAGTGGATTGCACACCACCATGCTGATTCCATCCATGGACCGGAATAACATATCGCCAGTCCACGTCAAGCCCTCGTTCCTTGAACGCCCGTACATAGCCCTGGGTACGTAACTCTTGGGTGCCTTCTTTCTGACTTTTCAAAGAATCCCAATCAGTTATCCCCGGCGGGGCACCCAATAGAGCAATAGCTCTGACTCCGGTATCAAGCAATCTGCCCACGGTCTGCTGTACAGCTGACACGTTAGGCATGGTCACCAAATCACTTTTGCCGTAAGACAGATAATCGCCTGCCATTACCACAGGATATGGCTGTTCAAGTGCAGCACCGTCATCGACAAGAGCGCGTTCAGTAAAGAAAATCCACCCATCGGCTCCCAAGCGATAGGTCTCTTCAATACCATCCGCCAAGCCAGTGCCATCGGAGCCATAGGTATTGATAATAACCCCGTATTGGCGCTCCTTGGCAAAATCAATGACCTTATCAGCTAGATACGGAGCAAACGGCTGCGAAAAGTCGAAGATATTCAGGCCTATCAGCCTGGTGCCACCGGAACGGATGGCACGCGCCGACAAATTAACCGTATATCCAAGTTGTCGCATGGCCCCTTCCACTCTTTGTCGCGTGTCCGGGCGCATTCTTCCAGTGTTGTTAATCACGTTAGATACGGTCTTAATGGAGACATCAGCCGCTTTGGCCACGTCTTTAATCGTTACGCGGCTGCCCATATCTCTCCTTCGCATATCTTGTCGTGGCACCACCATCGCCTATCCACCCATGATATCCCCCTATCTTAAGCCCAAGGTCACAGAAGGTCACACAGATATTGCAGACGCCGGAATGCCGTCATAGATATCATTCCGGCGTCCACGATGCTTGCGCATACTATGGGATCATTGCACCGACAATGTTGCGGCTCCGGCATGCGCTTGAACCCGCTGACCGCCACATTCGACAGTCCATCCGTCTTCCACGGAATCGCAGCGCACTTCAAGCACATCATTCGTACGCCGAATCCGGAAGATCGTCTCAGCGGCATCTTCCTCAAAACCATGCCGCAGGACCAGTTGGCGCCATTCCGAGTCAAGGGCCGCCGGATCATAAATCTTCAGGATCACGTCGTCGGTCAAATCCCCATCGGTGTCGCAACGTCCTTCCTGCATTGGAATGACCGCACCTGGACGCGCCAGCAACGGCATGGTCATGTAATCGAATTGTTCCTCGATCCATCTCGGACCCGCGATTCGCTCTCCATTGAGTACGTTCGTCCAAGTTCCTTCCGGCACATAATAACGAACCACTCCATCTGGAGAAAAGACCGGAGCAACCAGCAAATCATCGCCCAGCATGTACTGACGATCCAGATATTCTGCCGCTGGATCGTGAGGGAACTCCAAAGCCATGGGACGCATCAGCGGAATGCCTTCTTCGCTGACCTGTTTGGATCCATAGGCCAGATACGGCAGCAACGACAACTTCAATTTGGTGAACTTGCGTAGTACATCACAGGATTCTTCATCGAAGGCCCACGGCACACGCACCGAATGGGAACCATGCAGCCGCGAATGCGTCGACAGCAAACCAAACTGCACCCACCGCTTGTACAGGTCAGGACCAGGATTGCCTTCGAATCCACCGATGTCATGCGCCCAGTACCCAAATCCAGACGACATCAACGATAGGCCGCCGCGCAGCGACTCGGCCATCGCCGTATAAGTCGATTCGCAGTCGCCGCCCCAATGGACAGGGAATTGCTGTCCACCAACGGTGGCGGAACGGGCGAACAGCACCGCCTGTCCCTTGCCAAGCTTTCGCTCCAAGAATTCGTAGACAGTCTTGTTGTACAGATACGTGTAGTAGTTATGCATTTTGACCGAATCGGAACCATCTTCATAAACCACTTCAGTAGGCACTGATTCTCCGAAATCGGTTTTAAAGCAATCCACACCCATATCAATAAGCTTCTCAAGCTTAGAGCAGTACCATTCACGAGCTTCCGGCTTCGAGAAATCGACCAGGCCCATGCCCGGCTGCCAAAAATCGGTCTCGTAAACGCTGCCATCAGGAAGCTTGAGCAAGTAGCCCTTAGACATAGCCTCGTCAAACAACGGCGACATGGAACTCAGGTAGGAGTTAATCCATACGCACACCTTGAGACCTTTACGGTGATGCTCGGCAATGGTTCCCCTCGGATCACGGAACATATCTCCATCCCATTCGAAGTCGCAGAAATGGTATTCCTTGAGCCAGAAGCAGTCATAGTGGAAGACTGATAGTGGGATATCTCGTTCCTGCATGCCATCCACGAATCCCGCTACAGTGGCATCATCATAATCGGTCAGGAATGATGTGGTCAGCCATAAACCGTATGACCATGCCGGCAGATAGGGAGCACGTCCGGTCAGCTTCGTATAACGGCGTAGTACATCTTTTGGTTCCGGGCCATTAATCACATAGTATTCAAGTCGATGTCCTTTAGTGGAAAACTGCACTTTGCCCACAGTCTCAGATCCGACCTCAAATGACACGTCTTCGCTATGATTTACGAACACGCCATAGCCTTTATTCGTCCAATAGAAAGGGATGGCTTTGTACACAGCGTCAGATGAGGTACCGGCATCAGAGTTCCACATTTCCACGGTCTGTCCATTCTTGACGAAGTGGCCAAATCGCTCTCCGAAGCCGTAGACTTTTTCGTCTAGGGCAAGACGCAGCTGTTCACGCATGTAATGGATACCGGTCGACTGTTCGGTATATGCGCCCAGCCCCTTGTACGACGTTCCAGTGAGACTATGCCCATTCGCTCGGAAGTCCATGGACCAAATCTCGCCAGGATTGGAGACGGCGACTTCGAGCGAGCCCGCACGAAACACCGTGGCCCCGTCCCCGGTCTCAATGTCGAAATTCGCATCCTCATCAATATTCAGATGAAAATGTGGATCTGGATTCACCGCTCCACGAAAATGCTCTTCCACTACTTTGATGATTCCTTCGGCCGGGGTCGATAAAGTAACTGTGAATACCGGACCTCCTAAGGAATCCCCACGCCCATTGACCAGATTCGCAGAAGCATGTGCACAAATCCCGTTATCGGTTTTCGCGATGTCATGTGTCTGTCGGGCCCATGCTGCGGTAAAGCCTTCACGCACACGCCAATATCCATCGGAAAATTTCATTTGTTTGCCTTTCTTCATTGTTGCCCCACGCTGGGCGAAAGATACATCGATACACTATGGCCAGTGGGAAGGAGAGGAGGAGAACCACCGGCCAACAGTGCATCGGGTTCGGTTATTTCACAGCTCCGGCGGTAATGCCCTTCGTCAACGTCCTCTGGAAGATGAGGAAGAAGACAAACGCCGGAATAAGGGAGATAAGGCTTCCCGCGTTGATAGTCGGAACGTCCATGATGCGGTCGCCCTGCAACGACGCGATTGCCAGCGGTATGGTCTGAGTATCTCCAGACACTAGGAAAATCAAGGTGAAGTAGAACTCGTTCCATGTCCAAATGAAGAAGAAGATGAACAAGACCGCGCAGTTCGACTTCATAATCGGGAACACGACGTCACGGAGTGTGCGCCAACGACCAGCCCCGTCGATTTGTGCAGCTTCCAACAGCTCCTTGGGGAATGTCGACATCACCGAGCTGAGCAAATATGTGCCAAACGCCATATTGATAATGCCGCATATAATTACGATGGTCCATTGAGAATTGCCCATGCCCACCGCGTTGAACATGTAAAACAGTGGGTAGATGAATCCTTCTCCTGGCAGCATGGTCAGAATCATGAACAGTGCAATAATCACTGAGCTACCACGCACACGGCCGATACCCAGCGCATAGGCGTTAAATAGCGAGAGCACCACGGACAACAGCGCAGACACCACGGAAATCCACAATGAATTCCAGAACTTGATGGGGAAGTCGGTCGCTTTCCAGAAATTCACCAAGCCACCGAAATACAGTTCATGAGGCAGGCTCAACGGACCGTTCTGTGTGTAATCTTGTGACGTTTTGAACGCATTGAGCACCATAAGGAACAGAGGCGAGAGAATCAGAATCGCAAACAACACACATGCAATGAGAATTACCCATCGCAATAGATTAATAGGCTTGCGCGTCTTGGACTGCTTAACTCGATCACGCTGTTCAATACGATTCATACGAGCTTGGATGCCTGTTTTGACAGATGATGATGCGCTCATACGATCAGAGCTCCTTCACGTTCCCGAGCAGCGCTACGGTTCTGGAACACCATGATGACAGATGCGACGATGGCGATGACAATCGCCAACACGCTTGCGATGGCCGCTCCATAGCCAATCTGTGATTTACCGAAGAAATTAATGTAGGAATAGTAGGACGGCACAAGGGTGGAGCTTTGCGGACCGCCCTTGGTCAGCATATAAACAGGTCCAAAAACCTTAAGCGCCGCAACAGTGCAGGTCAGTACCACCACGAAAATCTCAGGTTTAATCTGAGGCAGCGTGATGGCGCTGAATCGCCGCCACCACCCGGCACCATCAAGCGATGCAGCTTCATACAGCTCGGGATCGACTCGCCCCAACGCCGACATGAAGATGACAACCGGATATCCTATCTGGCTCCACACCAACATCAGCATCACCGCATAAATCGCAAGATCTGGGTCGCCTAGCCAATCAGGAGTCTTATCCATGCCGAAAAGTCCGGCAAGAATTCGATTAATCGCGCCGGTCTGTGAATTAAGAATCCAATTCCACAGAATGCCGGCTACACCGACGGGAAGAATTTGTGGCAGGTAGTAGCAAGCCCTCAAAAAGCTCGATGTCTTACCACCGAATTCACGACCGATATAATCGAACAATACTGCTGCAAGAATCAGACCGATAAGCAGCGGAATAATTACCATGGCCACAATCATGTACAACGAATTGGAAAATGAGGTCCAGAACTTTTCATCCCCCAGTAGTTTGACATAATTGTCCAAACCGATGAATTTCATTTTGCTGCGGCCACCACGCCAACTGTGCAATGAAATCCAAATATTGGCGATAAAAGGAATCAGCAGAATCACCACGGTACCGATGGCACCGGGAACAATGTAACGGCCATAACCGCTACGAATACGCTTTTCATATATTTTCTCGTTATTGGAAAGCTGCTTCTTCTGCCGCTTTCCTTGAGATGAGCCGTTGCCATGAGACATGGTCTCCTCCTTTTGTCAATGGACACCGACGATATGGGATGCGGGCTGGCGACAGTGCCAGCTCTGTACATGAGTGCGAATGTGTCAGGCACGGTGTGGGAAGATGATCAACAATGAACATCCATCCCACACCATGCCACACTACGTGGCTTTATCGTGTAGTCGAAGAGACAGGAACTCGTTACAGTCCCAGATCTGACTTTCCTTCCTCATAAGCAGCCTTGATTTCACCGGTTGCCTGCTCAGGAGTGGAGTTGCCGTTAATCAAGCTTTGGAGAGCCGAATTCAGAGCATCATACATGCCGGCACTTGGCCAATCCGGGTACAACGCAATCGCATCGTTGTCGAGCAACTGTTCGAACACCGTGTTGAACTCTTTGACAGAGTCCTGCATGTCATCGAAAGTCTTCAGCGGATTCTTAAGCTCATCCGGCAAAGAGTCAATCGAGTAATCATCAGAGGCATTGAACGGCAAACCAGCTTCAGTAGCAAGCATGTTCTGCACATCTTTGGAGAGCAGGAAGTTCAGGAAGTCGGCAGCAAGATCCTTATGCTTAGAGGTTTCCGGAACCACCCATAGTTTGCCGGTTGCACCGGTGTTCAGCTTCTCGTTGCCGGGCAAGGCACGGAACGTGCTCTTGAAGTTGCCATCCTGATTGACACGTCCGAACCACCACGAGCCAGAGAACATGATTGGGTATTCACCTGCACAGAACTGTGTAATCATATCCTCAGCGACCAGACCACCGGAGTTGCTCGGAAGATATCCCTTCTGGACCCACTCGGAGAACTTGTTCGCAGCATAGGTGAATGGCTCACTGGAGAAGTCGACGTCGTGCTCATAGGATTGATAATCGTCAACAAACTGGCGATTGGCCTTAGACAGTACCAGCTGATACCACAGATGCTGCGAAGCCGTCTCATTGCCTTCAAAAGCAACCGGCGTAATGCCTTTGTCCACGAACTGCTGCATAGCGGACTCAAGCTCGTCGAAGGTTTCCGGAATAGCGATGCCATTTTTATCGAACATGTCCTGGTTGTAGTACGCCAGAACGAACTCACCGTTGATTGGCACGCCATACCATTCGCCGTCCGAGGACATAACGCCACCATCATCGGCCTTATATTTGGCCACAGTCTGAATGGATTCAGGCAACGTATCGGTCCAACCATATTTGTCCGCATATTCGCTTAAGTCAGCCAGAATACCTTGCGATGCGAGATTGCCAACAGAACTGGTCCCCTGGTTGTACATGGCCACGTCAGGAGCATCGTCAGCCTGCAGAGTCAACGATGCATTCTTCTGCATCTGCGGGAATGAAGTGTGGACTTCATTGATCTTGACATCTGGATTTTCCTTCTTGTACAGCTTGATGGCACGCTCCCACGTGTCACCACCGCCAGAGGAGTAATACCAAGAAATCGTGAGTTCCTTTTCATCGGACTGGGCCGTGTCGCTGCCGCCACATGCGGCAAGGGAAGTCAGCATCACCATTGAACTGACTGCGGCAACCGCACTTCTGAAGGGGTGCTTCATGTTCTTTCTCCTTATCATTGCTGCCAGCGCGGTGTTGCGCAGGCAAATCTTGTTGTTATTTGGTGGAATCCGGCATATCAATCGCATACACTCTGGCACTGCGACGATTGTCGGAAACAGTCAGACGGACATGTGTGCCATCAAGAGGCTCGACATGCCAATCGACTGCACCATGGCTCTTGTCGATGAGTCCCGGCTTCGGGAAAAACGGTCTCAAAGTGGCACCTTGCGGCACTTCTACAACAACGCTGTTTGCACCGCCGCGGTGCCAAATCGTCATATAGCCGGTCTCGTTATTATCCGCATAAGGCAAAAGCCCACTGGCCAACCAATCGCCCGAAAAAACCGGAAGTCCCAATGGCCAGAATGGCACCTGACCGGACTGGTTCCTCAGCACCTGCCGGTGCGCTTCAATGGCACCTCGGACCAGACGCAAGCGCCTCTCATCCATTCGGTTGACGAAACCTGACAGATACAGACGACCGGCGATACCTGCTGCAAGAGTGAAAACCGCAGTCTCGTCATCCATCTCCTGCTGAGCGTAGCCCCAATTGCCTTGTTGCTCCGGCAGAATCGACATTGAGGCTCCAGCTGCAATGGCAGCATATATAGCCGGATCACATTGGTCAGAAGTCGATTGCAGATCGAGACGTTGCAGCATCGCGTAGTCAGCACGCATGGCACCGGAACCACAATTCTCAATGACAAGCTCGGGATGCCGGTGCTTGAGATCGTCTAGCCACCGCACATAAGCACGGCTATGACCAAGCAACCCTTCACCTAGATATCCGGCATCGATTTCGGTACCAACCCCGGGTACGGTGTTGTAGTCGAATTTAAAGAATTTCGGCTGGAATTCAGCGATGATGCGCTCCATCGTGTCATCCATATGAGCGCGCGCATCAGGAGAACGGAAATCGAGATGGTAACGTCCATCGTCTGCCACGCGCTCGCCATGCCGGCAGAAGAATGCGGAATCCGGCAACTCATTAGCAATTGGAGAACGTACTCCTACGACTTCCGGCTCGAGCCATAGTCCCAGTCCCATGCCGGCCTTGCGGATGGCCGAAGCGATTCCTTTCAAGCCAAGATTGCCGAAACGATTGGTAGAGGGCTTCCACTCGCCAACCATGTCCCACCAGCCGCCATCGGCGCTGTCATACCATCCAGCATCGATGCAGAACACGTCCACGCCGAGCTTGCCTGCACCTTCAATTAGCGGCAGTTCTTTATCAGCCGTCGGATTGCCGAACAGGGTATTCATATAGTCGTTGTAAATGACCAGCTGTTCGGAATCATGGTTCTGACCGTTTACAGCCAAACGAGCAGAGCGCAATGCCCGACGATGTAACGTCATTTGTTCGACTACCTGCTGCCAGCCGCCTGAGCAAATGGCAAAGCTAGCTGGAACTGTGACAAAATCAGTGCGTTCGTCAAGCACAACGGCCCATTGATGATCATCCCCATTAGGACCGCCGGCCGTGATATGAAGGCCATCGATGCCTTCACCAATTTCCCAAGTCCATGGACCGTTGTGTTCGATTTGCCAAATCAGAGCCGAGCGACGAATCCCCTCCCCCATGGTTAAAACGCCAAGGGGAAGCTTCTCTCCAGTCGACCAAGTGGATCGCGAAGAGAGATTAAATCGTGCGCCCGGAACACGAGGATTAATGTTGGTATTGATGTCCGGCAAACCAATCTCGCGAAGTGGCGCCTGATGCCAATTATTTTCCGCGGCCCATGTGCTGTCGGCCCAGTAGACCTCGACTCCGTCAACTCCACCCCCAGCGGCATCCAACGGCACGGTGAGATTCAACGAAGACACTGCTTCTACCGGCAGCCGGCGTTCCGATGCGATGCGGGACTGGCAACTCACGGCACTGACTCCGGGGAACATCGAGAACTCCGTCTCAGTCAACAGGCCAGAATGTTCATCTTTCTGATCAATCCTGAGAACATGACGCATGCCGCGCTCATAGGTATAAGCTGCTACAAAACGGAGCTGACTTCCTTCCCGAGTATCGGTCAAGCGTTGATGATTCATGGTACGACCCGAGATAGAAGTAAGTACTTCCACAATGGGAAACGCACCTTTCTCGTTGTTCAATTCGCAGGCAGGACGCATACCATATCCGGACAAACCGGCGAGCACAACCGGAGCATTATCGCGAACTACGAATACCATGCAGATGTCATCGTTATGCCAGATCAATCGTCCATCAGCATCGACAATCTCTGTTCGTCCCTCACATGGAGTGAATTGGCTGCAATTCATGTGACGCTCCTCCCCTTATCTCGTACCTATATTTCGATGTTCACCCGTTCAAATCACCGCACATGCACGGCAGTCCAAGACACCGGAGGCAATGTCACATGTACGATGGCATCGTCGGCACTGAACGTAACAGAATCATTGGTGTGAAGAATCACGCGATCTTGGTTTTCCAAGGTGTTCCTAGCGAGCAAGTCCTCTTCATGTAGCGTCTGTGCGGTCGCTTCAGTGAAGTTGCCATCATCCGGCACTTGGATTTCGAAGTCATTGGACAATTCCAATGACCGATTGACCACGAAAATGGTCACAGATCCATCGGCCCCGCGTACTGCCACAGAGTTGACCACCGGTACCTCTCCATACTTGGCCGTGGCATAAGTATTCGAAGTCAGTTTGGGCTCAAGTACCGTACCGTTCTTGGCATATCTCGCAGTCATCGAGAATGGATAGAACGTCGTCTGGCGCCATGCCGGACCTCCTGGCTCGGTCATAATTGGCGCAATGACATTGACTAGCTGAGCAAGGCTCGCCGCATGAACGCGATCGGCGTTTTTGAGCAACGTAATCATGAGGTCGCCAAAGACCACGGCATCCGCAGCGGTGTAGCTATCTTCAAGCAGACGGGGCGCCACAGGCCAATTACCAATACCTTCCGGATTTTTGCTTGGTTCTTCATCGATATACCACACGTTCCATTCATCAAATGAGATGAATACGTTATGGTCGCTCTTAAGGCGAGCCTTGGTAGCGTCGATGGCGGCAGCGACATCCTTGATGAAGCCATCCATATCAACGCCGGATGCAAGGAAGCTTGCCATATCACGAGTGCCATCAGCCTGAAATTCAGGATGATAATAGGCATGACACGAGATGAAATCGACACTGTCATAGGCCTTTTCAAGAACCGTTTCTTCCCATTTACCAAATGTGTCCATCATGTGACTGGATGATCCACATACGACCAGCTCCACATCCGGATCAATCATGCGCATACCCGCCGCAACCGAGGCAGCCAATGTACCGTAGTCTTCGGCTGATTTGTGCCCAGTCTGCCAGGGGCCATCCATCTCATTGCCAAGGCACCACATCTTGATACCGAACGGGTTTTCCTTGCCATTGGCACGTCGTTCATCAGAGAGCTTAGTACCGCTAGGAACATTCGCGTACTCAAGCAAATCGAGAGCTTCCTCAAGACCACGGGTGCCAAGATTCACAGCTTCCATGAGCTCATTGCCGCCGACCTTGTCTAACCACTGAGACATCTCGTGCAAGCCGAACTGATTGGTTTCAGTGGAATGCCAAGCCAAATCAAGACGACGCGGACGGCTTTCCTTCGGGCCGACACCATCTTCCCAGCGATAACCGGACACAAAATTGCCGCCGGGATAACGTATGGTAGTGGCACCTAACTCACGAACCAGCTCAATGACATCTTTGCGGAATCCATCCTCATCCGCTTCGGGATGACTAGGCTCATAGATGCCGTCATATACACAACGTCCCAAATGTTCCACAAACGAGCCAAAAAGACGATCATTCACCGGAGCCACTTCGAAGGCATCGTCGACGATCAGACGGGAGGAATCTGAGGCGGTGTTGGACTGCTGCTCTGCCATTGTTATCCTTTGCTTCCATAAATTCGATACAACGTTGTCTCAGATAAGTAAAAATCACCGCTTCAGCGCGGAAGATAATTACTGAGTACAACTTGATACAACATCGTACCTATCATTTAGTTAGATGATACAACAAAGAACCAAATCATGCAACGACGAGGCGCAAAACATCTGCATAAGCGTGTATTTTCAAGGCAACACGCCGAAAAGAATCGGGCCAAAAGACAGAAAAAAGAACGTGTAAAGCGCCACTCGCCACTCACATACCTCAACAAATACAAATAACAGCAACCACAATTGATACAACGCTATATCATCATCCGAATCAAATCCATCCAACAACTGCCGCGGTCAAAATACCTAGCGAGGAAACATCATGCTTTAACGACCGTTACATAAGCAGTCTTAGCAAGAGGTAACGGCCAGAGGCCACGCACGTTGGACCGCGCGCATCCGTCATATAGACAATCACAGTGCGTTTGCTCACGGTCAGACTACCGCGCATCATGATACGATTCGTCCCGTAACCTTTGGTTAGGGGCACGACCCCGTAATCAACGCAAGGGCCCGACGTTAGCGCGTCGGACCCTTTTATCGCCCATCATCAATCTCATCGAAACCCGGAACTAGTGTATGAGCAAAAAACTGGTCGGTTCGGGAGACAGTACCGAGTAATCACTCAATTGACGAATCGCGGGACCGCTACCGTAGGACTTTTCCGATGCCTTATGATGCCGAAATGCATGCAACGTATTTCCTAGCCGGTTCCCGATCATGAGGCCGCATGCATAAGAGGACCATTTAAAGCTCCTGAACCGCCCTTCCCGCTTCCCGTCCGCAGATTGCCTCGCATTTCTGCGCTATTTACGGACCCAAATTGCATGCACAAGACGTCGATTTCTGCAATTACATGCATACAGGCGCTAGTTATAGGCGTTCTTGGGTCATAACTGGCCCTTCGCATTTGGGTGTGTATGGGCCGTGCGTTTTTATTCGGTGTGTGATCGAAAAAGCGAAGAAAACCGCGCAGCTTGGTTCCAAGTCTAGCGCGTTCGACGGCCGGGTGCTGCTCGGTCTGGACAGGCTCGGGTTGAACCCGGTCTCGCAACGCCACGTCACGTCGGGCTCGTGTGCCGGCGTGTGGCTGATCGGCTGCGATCCGACGGACGAGACCGACCGGTGCTGCAGCGAATGCGGGGCCGCGGGGCGGGTCCGCTCCTCGTGGCGGCGCCGTTTGTATTTAGTCAAGTCGATGTTTCGTGTTTCGTCACTGATTTTTTTGGCTGTGAAAAACACTGCCGAACCCGCCCAACAAACATTGAAGCAATACAGGCACCAGCATCGACTGGAACGAGTTCCACACACGGGTCGAATGGCAGTCGAACGACTAGACCGCCGGACACACATTTTGGCCTATAACTCCATTTTGGCCTATAGCCCCAAAGGTGGGGTTTCGCAGAAACAAAAAGGGTTTCGAGGTGACCTCGAAACCCTTGCAGGCGGATAAGGCGAGATTCGAACTCGCGGAGGCTTTCACCTCACACGCTTTCGAGGCGTGCTCCTTAGACCGCTCGGACACTTATCCATGCTGCCAAAATGGCAACTTGTTCATTATGCCACATTCTGCCGACCTGGCAAATCGGAGTTTCGCTGAGCTCGATTCGGCGTGGGATAATGCGATTTTGTGTGAGATTGCGATGGGTCAGACGATGAGCCGATTAACAGTCCGAATTGGTCAACTGCGAAAATCCGAATTCTTCAACTACCAAAATCCGAATATTGGTGGTGGTAGAAGCGGTGACGGGGCCACTCTGCATTGAGTGGTCTCTCCCTCGGTCAGCCTTACGGCTGACAGCTCGAACGCAATTAAGGACAGCTTTCCAGCTGCCATTTTATTTGCTCACTGTCGTTCGCCTTCGCCTAAAAACGCCTCCGGCGTTTTCTTCACGGCTCAGCTCATCAGAGGGGGCTTGGAATTTTGTTTATGCCACCTGTTCGTGGACGGAGGCGTTGACCCATTGGGACTGCTGGACGTTGTATCCAGAGAAGATGCCGATGTCGAGCATGCAGTCGCGGTAATCGCGGCCGTGGGCGATGGTGATGTAGCTGTCGTCCACCAATCGGTTATGCGTGGGATCCAGTCCGACCCATCGGCCATCCTGATACACCTCGACCCAAGCATGGGTCGCGCCCTCTCCCCCAAGCAAACCGGCAATGTAGCGCGCGGTCAATCCCACATGCCGGCACACGGACAGCATCACGTGCGCATAATCCTGGCATACGCCCTTGCGCTGAGCCAAGGCCTGTTCGGCGGTGGTGCGAATCGTGGTGGAACCGGGCGTATACACAAACGCCTTGTAGACCTCATCCATCACTTCGGCGGCCTGCTGCACCGGAGTGGCGTCGGAAGGCAGCGCCGCCAAGCGTTCGCGGCACACGGCAATCATCGCCTCCACGTTCGGGCCGGGAATGGTGAGCGCTGAATTGAATCGGTACAGCGGTTTATAGGCTTCCTTATGGATATGCGCATTGTCCACGAAGGCGATGCCGGTCACCGAGTAGCTGAATATGTCGTGCGGCTCAGGGATGAATCCGGTCATCACCACGGAGTCAAAGGAGTCGATGGTGGTTTCGAGTTCGGTTTCGGGCTGAATCTTCACTTCCACGTCAATCACCTGTTGGCGAGGGCCAGTGGAGGGAATACAGCGAAGCTGGAACCTGTGATCGGTGACCGGTGCGCTGAAGGACAGCCTCATCTCATAGTCGAACACGAGTTTTTTCACAACGTCTCCTGCACTTGCACACGAGCCGGCAACCGGCATATTCTCGGGATAACGACACTACAGCCATGGCTGAGGTATGGTCCGTGCGCTCACAGCCCACGCATATATTCCGGCAATCTGCTGATATGCACAGGCCGGCACTCGGGCGCACGGTTTTTTCGCCATACCACCATAGCATTTGAACCCGTCAGGGTGTCAGGTCGGGATCAGGGACGCTTGGCGTCCATGTTCATGGAGCTCAGTGAGCCCATGTCTTTGATGGCCAGCGCGCTGACACGGCCGGAGTAGTCGTCAAGGTACTTCTTCAGCAGGTCGGCGACTTCCTGATATCCGCGAGACGGCAGCTGACCGACCAGCCAGCTCAGTCCGTCGGCGAAGCAGCTGGGCAGCGGCATGCCGTCCAAGGTCATCGAATAGGCGGCGAGCTTCTTGAGCGGCGCTTCCAGCTCCTCCATCGTCAGGCCGAAGCGCGTGTACAGGTCGATGCGTTCCAGATATTTGCCGATGAAGATGAACGCCTTCAGCGTGGGGTCGACCGGCGAATTCTCGATGCCGCCCCAGAAGGCGAGCATGTCATCGGTAATATCGCGCTGCTTGTAGATGTCCTCGGCATCGGCCGCGTATTTGGCGGCATCGGTGATATTGGTCATCGCCAACTCCACGTACTGCAGCAGACGCGAGCTCAATTCCGGGCGCAGAATCACGGCGTTGTTGAATGCGGAGGTTACGGCCGACCGCACCGAATCAGGATTGGACCCGTCATACAGGAAGCTGTTCACGAACCCGTCGAAGTCCTCGAAATCTTCGGGCAGGTCGAGTGCGTGAGCGAACGGACGGAAGGCGTCCACATCAGTGTCCATCACACGATCGTAGAACGGGAAGAACTGGTTCAGCGTGGTGAAGGCGCGCTCGGTGTACCGGCCCAGCCAATACAGGTTGTCTGCCTTGGAAGCGGTGACCAGAGACAACGAGTGGCGGCGGGACTGGTTCAGCAGGTTCACCACCTGCGTTTCGGCACCGTATTCATGCTCCACGCCGGATTCGGGTGCCAACACCCACGTATCCTTGAATCCGCCACCCTGCGACGAGTTGACAATCATCTGGCCAGGCACCGACGAGTATCGAGTCAAGCCCGAATACCACACGTGCGTATTCTTGCCGGTGACCACGAAGGCACGCAAATCGCACTTGCGCGGCGACATCTCGCCGGTCTTCGGGTCCACCACATCGATATCACGGAACTGAATCACCTCTTGGGCAATGAATCGACGCGGCTCCTCCTTGATCCGGTTGGCGAGCTCCTCACGTGCGGCGGCATCCAGCGACGAACCAAACACCACGCCGTAACCGCCGGCTTCGGCCACATCCTTGATGACCAGCTCGCCCATCCGATTCAGGACTTCCTTGCGGTCGGCCTCGAACATCGGCATGTACGTGGGCGCGTTGTTGAGAATCGGTTCCTCGCCGAGATAGTACTTGATCATCTGCGGCACGAAGTAGTAGATGGCCTTGTCATCGGCCGCGCCGTTGCCCGGCGCGTTGACGATGGCCACGTTGCCCGCGCGGTAGGCGGACAGGATACCGGGCACACCGATCACCGAATCAGGATTGAAGGCGAACGGGTCGAGGAATTCGTCGGACAGGCGGCGGTAGACCACGCCCACACGGTGGCGTTTGCCGGCGTAGTCGAGGAAGTAGACCTTGTTGTCCACCACTTCGAGGTCTTCGGGGAAGGCCAACGCCGCACCGGTTTTCTCCGCCAGATAGGCGTGCTCGAAGAACGCGGAATTGTAGCGGCCGGGAGTCAGTACCACGGCGATGCCCTCGGTGGAGACAAAGTCCATGGCTTTGCGCAACAGGCGCGGGTATTCGCGATTATCGCGAATACGAACGTCGCGGAACAGGCGCGGGGAGATGCGGCGCTCGATGTCGCGCACGAACAGCGGGTAGCTGGCACCCGAGGGAATACGCAGGTTGTCTTCCAGCACCCACCATCGTCCGTCCTCGCCTTGGACCAGGTCCTCGCCGGCGATGTGAGCAAAAATGCCGCCGGGAGGGGTCACGCCGTTGACCTGCGGGAAGTAGCCGGCCGAGGTGTATACGTATTCCTCCGGCACCACGCCGTCATGGATGATGGCCTTGTCGGAGTAGATGTCCTTCAGATAGGCGTTCAGGGCGTTGACGCGCTGCTTCAAGCCCTTCTCCAATTCGTCGTATTCGTCGGATTCGATAATGCGCGGCACAGGGTCGTACGGGAACAGCCGGTCATGGTATTCGCCGTTCTTGTAGATGCCGAAACGCACACCGTTGCGGGACAGCTCTCGATTGATCGCTTCGCGACGGTTTACCAGTTCATGGGCCAGTCTGCGTGCTGCGGATTCGATCATCGTGCCTGCTCCTTGCTGTGGCGGCTTCTGTGGCTTCAAGCGGTTAGGCGTTTTGAGCGCACGCTGACGCCGCAAGCCGTAACCGGGTTTGATGGTTTCAACCTAAGGCGGGCCCGTTTCAACAAACGCGCGAGAATGTTACAGGCAGGTCACTTCGCCGGCCGCGTGCATCTTGACGACCGCACTCGTCTCGCCGACCACACTCGTTACAATGAATGGCTATGACACGACTGCGCATTGACTTGGCCTACGACGGCGGCGGATTCTATGGCTGGGCCAAACAGCCCAATCTTCGTACAGTGCAAGGCACCATTGAAGATGCGCTGCACAAGGTGCTGCGGGTGCCGACCGATGACGCGGCCGAACCGTTACGCTTGACAGTGGCTGGACGCACCGACACCGGTGTACATGCCTCCCACCAAGTGGCGCATCTGGATGTATCCGATGAGGTACTGAATCGCTGCGTAGGTCACATGACCATTCCGGTCACCGAGGCGCTGACTCGCAGACTCAAGGCTGTGCTGCCTTCGGACATCGTCATTCATGGCATTGCCGTAGCTCCGGTCGGCTTCGATGCCAGGTTCTCCGCATTGGAGCGCACTTATGTGTATCGGGTCGCCGATCGTTCGTCTGAGGTCGACCCGCGCCTGCGTGGATGCGTACTTACCGTGGATGAAGCGCTGGATCTGGAGCTTATGAACCGCGCAGCCTCATTGACCATCGGCCTGCACGATTTTGGTTCCTTCGCCACTCCGAATCCGGGAGGCACTACGATCCGTGAAGTCAAGACCGCCTATTGGCGGCGGGTGCCGATCACTCCCCTAGTACCGGATGAGATGGCATCGCATGAAGCATATCGGACTCCGTCGCTGGAGTCCGGCCTGGTAGTGTTCACGATTGTGGCGGACGCCTTTGCCCGCAATATGGTGCGCTCCCTGGTCGGCTCATGCATCAAAGTTGGTTCGGGACGCAAATCACTGGAGTGGTTTGCCGGCAAAATGGCCGAGCCAGTACGTGAAGGCTCAAGCGGGCCGATTGCGCCGCAGGGCCTGACTTTGGAGCATATCGCATATCCCGCCGATGATCAGCTGGCCGCAAGAGCCGAGGCCATTCGGGCCGTACGTACGTTGTAGATTCTATGAAAACAACGCAAAAGGGCTGGAACCCAAACGGATTCCAGCCCTTTCAGCTAGCTTAGCGAAACGCTATTCAGCTCACTCGGCCTTCTCGGCGTCAGCGGCTTCCTCAGCGGGAGCCTCAGCCTCAGCGGCGGCGGTCTCCTCGACCGGAGCCTCAACAGCCTCAGCAGCCTCAGTGGCCTCAGCCTCAACGGCCGGAGCTTCTTCTTCGGCAACCTTGGCGGCGGCTTCAGCTTCCTTCACAACAGCCTTCTTGGCAACCGGCTCGGTGACGAGCTCGATCACAGCGGCCGGAGCGGCATCGCCAACGCGCGGAGCGATCTTGACGATACGGGTGTAGCCACCTTCACGCTGCTCCATCTGCTCGGCAATCTGGGTGAACAGGATGTGCACCACGGACTTGTTGCGGATGACGCGCATCACGCGACGGCGGGAGTGCAGATCACCACGCTTGGCGAAGGTGATCAGGCGCTCTGCCAGCGGACGAAGGCGCTTGGCCTTCGGCAGCGTGGTGGTGATGCGGCCGTTCTGGAACAGGCTGGTCGCCATGTTTGCCAGCATGAGGCGCTCGTGTGCGGGGCTGGAAGCCAGACGCGGGCCCTTCTTAGGTGTAGGCATTGGGTTTACTCCTTATATGTCCGTTCTTCAGGCAAGCAGGTGGGCATATGCCCGAACATCTGCTTGCCTAGTGAACGAACGATTGGTCAAAGAGGCAGATCACTCGTCTTCCGGCGAGAAGAACGTGCCACCTTCGAGATTATTGGTATCGAAGGCCATCGGCGAGGACTTGAGGCTCAGGCCCAAGGTCTGCAGCTTCTCCTTGACCTCATCGATTGACTTCATACCGAAATTGCGGATGTCGAGCAGGTCCTGCTCGGTGTGGGAGACAAGCTCACCGATGGTGTGGATGCCCTCGCGCTTGAGGCAGTTGTAAGAACGCTGCGTCAGGTTGAGGTCCTCAATCGGAACGGCCATCTCGGGGTTGGTCTCCTCGGCCACCGGGGCCGGACCGACCTCGACGCCTTCAGCCTGGGCGTTGAGCTCACGGCACAGGCCGAAGAGCTCCACCAAGGTGGAACCGGCGGAAGCCACCGCGTCACGCGGGGAGATGGCGGGCTTGGTCTCCACGTCCAGGATGAGCTTGTCGAAGTCCGTGCGCTGTTCCACACGGGTGGCCTCGACCTTGTAGCTCACCTTGAGTACCGGGGAGTAGATGGAATCAACCGGAATACGGCCGATCTCATCGTTGTCCTGCTTGTTCATCTGGGCAGGAACATAGCCACGGCCACGCTCGACAGTGAACTCGATCTCGAGTTCGCCATCGTCGGCGAGGGTAGCGATGTGCTGCTCCGGGTTGGCAATGGTGACGCCGGCCGGCGGGGTGATGTCCCCAGCCACGGCTTCGCCCTTGCCGCTCTTGCGCAGATACATGACCACAGGCTCGTCGTATTCGCTGGTGAGCACGATGCCCTTGATGTTCAGCAGGATCTCGGTGACGTCTTCCTGGACACCTGGCAGAGTGGTGAACTCATGCAGGGCACCGGAAATACGCACGGAGGTCACGGCAGCACCCGGGATGGAGCTCAGCAGCGTGCGACGCAGCGAGTTGCCGAGCGTGTAGCCGAAGCCAGGCTCGAGCGGCTCGATGGTGAAGCGGGAGCGCTGCGGATTCAGAGATTCCTCGGTAAGAGTCGGACGCTGTGCAATAAGCACTGTGGTTATCCTTTCAGCTTGAACTCGGTGGTGCACTCACCGGTCAGGCGGTTTTGGATGGATTTGGTATTGCTGAGTGCTCAGACGCGACGACGCTTCGGAGGACGAACGCCGTTGTGGGCTTGCGGGGTGACGTCGGTGATGGAACCAACCTCGAGGCCCGCAGACTGCAGGGAACGGATGGCGGTTTCACGACCGGAACCCGGGCCCTTGACGAACACGTCGACCTTCTTGACGCCGTGTTCCATCGCCTTGCGGGCGGCGGACTCGGCAGCCATACCAGCGGCGTACGGCGTGGACTTACGGGAGCCCTTGAAGCCGACATCGCCACCGGACGCCCAGGACACCACGGCGCCGGACGGATCGGTGATCGAAATGATCGTGTTATTGAAAGTGGACTTGATGTGAGCCTGGCCGACCGGGACCGACTTGCGGTCGCGACGACGGGGCTTACGAGCGGCTTGCTTAGGCGCTGCCATTGACCCTCGTTTCCTAGTAACGAACTTTGTTGTTGACGTTCGGGCGATGGGATGAAAATCATCCCGTGGCCCGAATCATGCCACCGACTACTTGGTGGCCTTCTTCTTTCCGGCGACCGTGCGCTTCGGGCCCTTGCGGGTACGAGCATTGGTCTTGGTGCGCTGACCGCGCACAGGAAGTCCCTTACGGTGACGCTGGCCTTGGTAGCAGTTGATCTGAATCTTGCGACGAATATCTGCATCGACTTCACGACGCAGGTCACCCTCGATCTTGTAGTTGGCTTCGAGGTAGTCACGCAGCGTAATCAGCTGCTCGTCGGTGAGATCCTTGACGCGGATGTCCGGGCTAATACCGGTCGCGGCAAGCGTTTCCTTGGCACGAGTGCGACCCACACCGAAAATGTAGGTGAGGGCGATCTCGATGCGCTTCTCATTGGGGATGTCGACTCCGGCAAGACGTGCCATTGCGATTCCTTCTTGTTGCCGTAGGTCTTGCACCCGCTCGCCCGGTTACCCGGCACGGGCCTACGTACCCGTGGTTCAGTGTCGTTCCCTTGCGGGAAGCACTGTGAGAGAGTGCCTTATTTACTTAGTGCCGCTGGAGAATCTGCTCTCAGCCCTGACGCTGCTTGTGGCGCGGGTTGACGCAGATCACCATGACGCGGCCGTGACGGCGGATCACGCGGCAGTTTTCGCAGATCCTCTTCACGCTAGGGCTGACCTTCATGGTTATCCTTTTCTTGTGTACCTTTACTTGTAACGGTACGTAATGCGTCCGCGGTCCAGGTCGTAAGGGCTCATTTCGAGCACGACACGATCCTGCGGCAGAATACGAATATAGTTCTTACGCATTTTGCCGGAAATCGTGGCGAGCACGATGTGCTTGTTTTCGAGTTCAACGCGGAACATCGCGTTAGGCAGTGCTTCCACGACCTGTCCTTCGACTTCAATCACACCGTCTTTTGCCATGTGCCTCTAGTCCTATTCCGTTGGATGATTACTATGGCATATCCGAAGACACACCAACTGTCAACTATATACGCACATACCCCTGTACGAACACTCGGCGTGTCGCACAGGGGTATGGAAACGTTGATGTGGTATTTCGGCATCACTCCGGCTTGTTGCCCGGGCTGCCGAACCTACTACTCGAGGTGGCTGATGATACGGCCGCTGATCTCGTCGATGTCGCCGACGCCGTTGACCACGACGAGCAGGCCACGGGCCTCGTAGATGTCGAGCAGCGGAGCGGTTTCCTTCTCATAGGTCTCCAGGCGCTTGGCGATGGCCTCCGGAGTGTCGTCAGCGCGGCCCTGCTCGGCGGCGCGCTTCTTCATACGCTCCAGCAGCACGTCGCGGGCGGCTTCGAGGGCCACCACGTGGTCGAGCGGAGTGTCGAGGTCGGCGAGCATCTCGTCGAGAGCGGTGACCTGGGCGGCGTTACGCGGGTAGCCGTCGAGGATCCAGCCGTTCTTGCAGTCTTCCTTGGCCAGACGATCCTTGACGATCTTGTTGGTCAGGGAGTCCGGAACCAGCTCGCCCTTGTCGGTGTAGCTCATCGCCTCAAGGCCGAGTTCGGTCTTGTTCTTGATGTTGTAGCGGAAGATGTCGCCGGTGGAGATGGTGGGGATGTTGAAGTGTTCGGCGAGCAGAGCAGCCTGGGTGCCCTTGCCCACGCCCTGGGGGCCCATGATGAGCAGACGCATGGTGGTCTCCTTTTATGTCGGTTATTAATACGGTTTTGGCTCCCTTGGTTAAGGGAGCCATTGAGTTATATGCGGAAGAAAGATTGCTCCGTCGTGGAACAGTCCACTGGACTGTTCCACTCCTCGCGCGGCCGCCTGCCCATTGCGGGCGGCCGCTGTCAAGCGGGCGTCAGCCCTCTTTGTGGTCCACGTTTTCGAACAGGAAGCCGGTGTACTGGAACTGTTCGGTCTGGGCCTTGGCCTGGCGCAGGGTGTCGAGGCCCACGCCCGCGATAATCAGGATCGTGGTACCACCGAACGGCAGCTTGGCGTTGAGGCCGAGGGCCATGATCAGCACGGTCGGGATCAGGGCCACGAACAGCAGGTAGACGGCGCCGACGGTGTTGAGTCGGTTCATCACGTAGGTCAGGTAGCGGCTGGTGGCGTTGCCGGCGCGGATGCCGGGGATGAAGCCGCCGTACTGCTTCATGTTGTCCGCGGTCTCGTCCGGGTTGAACGTGATCGAGGTGTAGAAGAAGCAGAAGAACACAATCATCAGCGCGTACAGCGCGATGTACCACACGGAGGTGGTGTTCGCCAGGTTGGCGTTGATCCACTTGACCCACGACTGGTCGGACTTGCCGAACTGGGCGATCAGGGTCGGGATGGCGAGGATCGAGGAGGCGAAGATCGGCGGGATGACGCCGGACATGTTGATCTTCAGCGGCAGGTAGGTGGAGGAGCCGCCGTACATCTTACGGCCGATCATGCGGCGCGTGTACTGGACCGGGACGCGGCGCTGGCACAGTTCGACGAAGTCGACGAAGATGAGGATGACCACGAGCACGCCCACGACGATGCCGAACTTGAGCCAGTCGCCGTCGGTGCCGTTGGTGCCGTAGCCGATCTCCCACAGCTGCGGCAGGAAGCCGGAGCAGATGGACATGAAGATCAAGATGGACATGCCCTGGCCGATGCCCTTGTCGGTCACGAGCTCGGCCATCCACATAATCAGGCCGGTGCCGCCGGTCATGATGAGGACCATGACCACGAGGTTGAACACGGAGCCGTCCGGGATGACCTGGTCGCACTGGTAGTTGAACAGGGCGCCGGAGCGGGCGGTGACCAGGATGGTGGTGGACTGGAGCACGGCCAGGCCGATGGTCAGGTAACGGGTGTACTGGGTGAGCTTGGCCTCGCCGGACTGGCCCTCCTTATGCAGGGCCTCGAAGCGGGGGATGACCACGCGCAGCAGCTGCACCACGATGGACGCGGTGATGTACGGCATGACGCCCAGCGCGAAGATAGACAGCTGGAGCATGGCGCCACCCGAGAAGAGGTTCACCAGTCCGATGAAGTTCTCCTGGGAGGCGCTGCCGATAGTGGCCATGCACTTGTTCACCACGTTGTAGTCCACGCCAGGGGTCGGAATGAACGAACCGATGCGGTAGACGATGATGATGAACAGGACGAAGAGAATCTTCTTCCTCAACTCTTTGGTTTTCAGGGCCTGGATTAGTGTCCTCACCTAGATTTCCTCCCAATAGCGCGCCAATCGCGCGAAATACACAAACTAACGAACGAGCATAGTCTAAAGTGCCTACTTCGGCCACTTCATGTCTCGCGAATGTTACCTGAATTATGCTCCGTCGTACTGAACGGGGGGAAGCATACTCAAAACGATCATTGTGTTGAGACTGCTTCTCTGCACTCAGAACAACAATTTTTTAGAAAAGGGAACCCCCGTCCACCTATTGGCGGGCGGGGGGTTGTACAGCCTATTGCGCTCCCCGTAGGACTAATCAGTCCTCGGAAACGGAACCGCCGGCGGCCTCGATCTTGGACTTGGCGGAAGCCGAAACCTTAACACCCTTGAGGGTGAAAGCCACGGTGGTCTCGCCGTCGCCCAGAACCTTCACCGGAGCGTTGTCACGAACAGCGCCCTTGGCGATCAGGTCGGCCACAGCAACCTCGCCGCCCTCGGGGAAGAGCTCCACGAGACGAGCGATGTTGATGACCTGGAACTCGACCTTGAACGGGTTCTTGAAGCCACGAAGCTTCGGCAGGCGCATGTACAGCGGCAGCTGGCCGCCTTCAAAGCCCGGACGCACGTGGTTGCGCTTCGTCTGGCCCTTGGCGCCACGACCGGCGGTCTTACCCTTGGAGCCTTCACCGCGGCCCACACGGGTGCGGTCCTTCTTGGCACCCGGGGCGGGCTTCAGGTCGTGCATCTGCAGGATTTCGTTATCTGCCATAATCAGTCAACCTCCTCAACGGTGACCAGGTGACGCACGGCGTTCACCAGACCACGGTTGGCCGGGGTGTCCTCGCGGACAACGGTCTTACCGATCTTGTTGAGGCCGAGGGTCTTGACGGTGGCGCGCTGAGCCGGGGTACGGTTCACGATGCCGTGGTGCAGGGTAATCTTCAGGTTCTTAGCCATGAGTATCACTCACCATCCTTCTCTTCGGCGGCCTTAGCGGCAGCAGCCTCTTCGCGAGCCTTGCGAGCCTCGGCAATGCCGGCGGCGCGGGCGCGCAGCAGAGCATCGGGAGCGACCTCGTCGAGCGCCAGGCCACGACGGGCGGCGATCTCCTCGGGCTCTTCGAGCTGCTTGAGGGCGTCGACGGTAGCGCGCACCACGTTAACGGCGGTGGCGGAGCCCATCGACTTGGTCAGGACGTCGGTGATGCCTGCGCATTCCATGACGGCGCGCACGGAGCCACCGGCGATTACACCGGTACCCGGGGCGGCCGGACGCAGCAGGACGGTGCCAGCAGCGTCGTGACCCTGAACCGGGTGGGTGATGGTGCCGCGGACGCGAGGCACAGAGAACATGTGCTTCTTGGCGTCCAGCTGGCCCTTGGCGATGGCGGCCGGGACTTCACGGGACTTGCCGTAGCCGACACCCACGGTGCCGTTGCCGTCGCCGACCACAACCAGTGCGGCGAAGCTGAAGGTACGGCCACCCTTGTGGGTCTTGGACACACGGTTGATGGTCACCACGCGATCGAGCAGCTCGTCGCCGTGGTTTTCTTCACGACGGTTACGACGCTCGCCACGACGGCCTTCACCGCGCTGGCCACGACGACCCTTGCGGTCCTCGTTGTTGGATTCGGTCGCCACAGTGTTCTGAGTTTCTTCAGCCACTTGGGTTTCCTTCGTTTCGTTGTCGCTCACAGTGCAAGACCTCCCTCGCGGGCGCCATCAGCAACGGCTGCGACGCGACCGGTGTACTTGTTGCCACCGCGGTCGAACACGACTGCGGTGATGCCGGCAGCCTTGGCCTTCTCGGCGATCAGCTCGCCGACCTTCTTGGCGGCCTCAGTCTTGGTGCCTTCGAAGCCGGCGAAGTCGGCCTGAAGAGTGGAGGCAGACACCAGGGTAATGCCCTTGGTATCGTCGACCACCTGAGCAACCATGTGACGGTTGGAGCGGGTGACCACCAGGCGCGGACGCTCGGGGGTACCGGAGATGCGCTTGCGGATACGCGCGTGACGGCGCTTGAGAGCTACCTTCTTGCCTTTTCCGAGAATAGCAACGCTCATATCACTTACCAGCCTTTCCAGCCTTGCGCAGGATGCGTTCATCGGAGTACTTGATGCCCTTGCCCTTGTAGGGTTCCGGAGCGCGCAGCTTGCGGATGTTGGCGGCAACCTGGCCCACGACCTGCTTGTCGGTGCCTTCGACAACCACGTGGTTGGCGTCGGTCACCTTCAGGGTGATGCCTTCGGGCGGGTTGACGGTGATGGTGTGGGAGTAGCCGAGGAAGAACTCGATGCCCTGGCCCTTGGCGACGGCGCGGTAACCGGTGCCGACGATCTCAAGAGTCTTGGAGTAGCCATCGTGAACACCCTTGACCATGCCGGCCATGATGGAACGAGCCAAACCGTGCTTGGCACGGGTCGGACGCAGGTCATCAGCGGCGGTCAGGACAATCTCGTTGCCTTCAACGGCAGCGGTGATGCCTTCCGGAACCACGTAGGAGTCAGAACCCTTAGCGCCCTTGGCGGAGAAGTTCTGGCCTTCAATCTTGACTTCAACGCCAGCAGGGATGGCGATGGGGAGCTTACCAATATGCGATGCCATGTTTCAGCTCTCCTTTCTCACCACACGAAGGCGACAATTTCGCCGCCAATGCCTCGGTCGAGGCATTCCTTCTGAGTCAGCAGTCCCGAAGAAGTCGAGATGATGGCGATACCCAGGCCACCGAGCGGCATCGGCAGGGAGTCGGACTTCGCGTAACGACGAAGGCCCGGCTTGGAGATGCGCTTGATACCCTGAATGGAACGCTCACCGTTCGGACCGTACTTGAGGGTGACCTCAAGAGTCTGGCCGACCTTGGCTTCCTTAGCGGTGAAGTCCTTGATGTAGCCTTCACGCTTCAGGATCTCGGCGATGTTCGCCTTGAACTTGGAGTACGGCATATCCACGGTCTCGTGCTTTGCCGCGCTCGCATTACGCAGACGCGTAAGCATGTCTGCGATCGGATCTGTCATTGTCATTTGGGCTTGTTGCCCTTTCTCGCTATGGTTTCCGCCGCCCTCACGCTTCTTCTAGAAGCGTTCGGGCCGCGGACCTTCAGCGTCGATGTTTACCAACTGGACTTCGTAACGCCGGGCAGTTCACCGCGGTGAGCCTTCTCACGAAGGCAGATGCGGCACAGGCCGAACTTGCGGTAGACGGAGTGGGGACGACCGCAGACCTGGCAGCGCGTGTAAGCGCGGACCTTGAACTTCGGCTTGCCGGCCGCCTTGTTCTTAAGAGCGGTTTTTGCCATATCAGTTCTCCTTGAAGGGGAAGCCGAGGTGCTTCAGCAGCGCGTAAGCTTCCTTGTCGTCCTTGGTGGAGGTCACCACAGTGATGTCCATACCGCGCACGTGATCGATCGAATCAGGATCGATCTCGTGGAACATGGACTGCTCGGTGAGACCAAAGTTGTAGTTGCCCTGGCCATCGAACTGGTGGCCGTTGATGCCGCGGAAGTCGCGGATACGGGGCAGCGCGAGGGTCAGCAGACGGTCCAGGAACTCCCACATGCGGTCGCCACGCAGGGTGACGTACGCACCGATGGCCTGGCCTTCACGCAGGTGGAACTGCGCGACGGACTTCTTGGCCTTGGTGATCTTCGGCTTCTGGCCGGTGATCAGGGTGAGGTCCTTGACGGCACCTTCGATGAGCTTGGAGTCGCGGGCAGCGGCACCAACACCCATGGAGACGACGACCTTCTGGACACGAGCAACCTGCATCGGGTTGGAGTACTTGAACTCCTTCTCGAGCTCAGGAATGATCTGCTCGTTGTACTTGACCTTCAAGCGCGGGGTGGCCGGCGCTTCGACAGTAGTATCGGTCATGCCAGCTCCTTTCCGGACTTCTTGGCGACGCGCACGCGCACGGTCTTCACCTTGCCGTCACGCGCCTCTTCCTTAACGGTGATGCCAACGCGGGTCGGCTGCTTGGTCTCCGGGTCGATGACCATCACGTTGGAGCGATGGATCGGAGCCTCAGTGGAGACGATGCCAGCCTGCTGGCCCTGCTGCGTTGCACGCACGTGCTTCTTGACGATCTGCACGCCTTCGACGATTAGTCGATCGTTGGAGAGCACCTGCTTGACGGTGCCTTCCTTGCCGCGGTCCTTGCCGCGGATGACCTTGACCAGGTCGCCGCTCTTGATCTTGGCTGCCATGTCAGATCACCTCCGGGGCGAGGGACACGATCTTCATGAACTTGTGCTCGCGCAGTTCACGACCGACCGGTCCGAAGATACGAGTGCCCTTCGGTTCACGGCCGGAGCCGAGAATGACGGCGGCGTTCTCGTCGAACTTGATGTAGGAACCATCCGCACGGCGGGATTCCTTGACGGTACGGACGACAACGGCCTTAACCACGTCGCCCTTCTTGACCGACCCGCCAGGAATGGCGTCCTTGACGGAGGCGACGATCACGTCGCCGATGCCGGCATAGCGTCGCTTCGATCCGCCGAGCACTCGGATGGCGAGGAGTTCCTTCGCACCCGTGTTGTCGGCGACATGAAGCCGCGTTTCCTGCTGAATCATTGATTCTCCTTAGCCGAGCTGGTTCTCCCCATTTACCGGGGCATCGTGGTTGCCCATAATGCCCCGGTAAATGGCGAGCCTTGCCGAACTTTACTTACTTGGCGCGCTCGATAATGGATTCGAGACGCCAGCGCTTGGTCTTGCTCAGAGGCCGAGTTTCCATAATACTCACGAGGTCGCCAATGTGGGCGTCGTTGTGTTCATCATGGGCCTTGACCTTGCTGGTGGAACGAACGACCTTGCCGTACAGCGGGTGGGTCGAACGCTGCTCGAGCTCGACGGTAATCGTCTTGTCCATCTTGTCGGACACGACGTAGCCGCGGCGAACCTTACGGAAGTTACGCTCTTCAGCCATAATCACTTCTCCTTGGATTCGGTAGCGGCCGGCTCCTGGCTGATGCCAAGCTCACGCTCGCGAAGCACGGTGTACATGCGGGCGATGTCGCTCTTGACAGCCTTGAGACGGGCGGTGTTCTCGAGCTGACCGGTGGCGTGCTGGAAGCGCAGGTTGAACAGCTCTTCCTTGGACTTCTTCAAGAAGCCTTCGATTTCCGCGTTGGTCTTCTCGTTGAGATTCTTGATGGAGTAATCAGCGGTACCGACTGCCATCAGATATCACCACCTTCACGTGCGATAATGCGGCACTTCATCGGGAGCTTGTCGATAGCGCGGCGGAGGGCTTCCTTAGCGATGTCCTCGGACACACCACCGATTTCGAACATCACGCGACCAGGGCGCACGTTCGCAATCCAGAACTCCGGGGCACCCTTACCGGAACCCATTCGGGCACCGAGCGGGTGCTTGGTCAGCGGACGATCCGGGAAGATCGTGATCCACACGCGGCCACCACGCTTGATGTAGCGGGTCATGGCGATACGCGCGGCTTCGATCTGACGGTTGGTCACGTAGGCCGGGGCGAGGGACTGGATGGCGAAATCACCGAAGTTGATCTCGTTGCCGCCCTTGGACATGCCAGAACGCACAGGGCGGTGCTGCTTGCGGTACTTAGTCCTCTTGGGGATAAGCATTCTTGCTCACTCCTTCGTTTCTGCAGCCGGAGCGGCCTCGGCGGGAGCCTCAGCCTTGGGGGCTTCGGCGGCCTGCGGGGCGGCGGAACGGTTGCCACGGCGCGGGCGGCGATCGCCACCACGACGGCCCGGACGGTTGTTCTGCTGAGCCTGCTGCTCTTCGAACTCGGATTCGGTCATGTCGCCCTTGTAGATCCAGACCTTGACGCCGATACGGCCGTACGTGGTCTTGGCCTCGAAGAAGCCGTAATCGATGAGGGCGCGGAGGGTCTGCAGCGGAACGCGGCCCTCACGGTAGAACTCGGAACGGCTCATTTCCGCACCGCCGAGGCGGCCGGAGAGCTTGATGCGGATACCCTTGGCACCGGCGCGCATGGCGTCCTGCTGGGCCTTACGCATGGCACGACGGAAGGTGACGCGGTTGGTCAGCTGCTCAGCGATGCCCTGAGCGACGAGCTGGGCGTCCAGCGCGGCGTTCTTGACTTCGAAGATGTTGAGCTGGACCTGCTTGCCGGTCAGCTTCTCGAGCTTGGCGCGGACGCGCTCAGCCTCGGCGCCACGACGACCGATCACGATGCCCGGACGGGCGGTGTGAATGTCGACGCGAACGCGGTCGCGGGTGCGCTCGATGACGATGCGGGACACGCCAGCGCGCTCGAGGTCCTTGCTCATCTCCTTGCGGATCTGATCATCCTCAAGCACGAAGTCGCGGTAGCGTTCGCCGGCCTTGTTGGAGTCGGAGAACCACTTGGAGCGGTGGTTCTCAGTGATGCCCAGACGGTAGCCAAACGGATTGATCTTCTGACCCATCTTTAGCGGGCTCCTTCCTTGTTAGCCACGACGACCGTGATGTGGGAGGTGCGCTTGTTGATGCGAGCAGCGCGGCCCTGGGCACGAGCGCGGAAGCGCTTGAGGGTCACACCTTCGTCAACGTAGGTCTCCTTGATGTACAGGTCGTTCTCGCGGAACGGCTCGCCGGCCTTGTCGGCCTTCACACGAGCGTTGGCGATGGCGCTCTCCAGGGTCTTGCGGACCGGCAGGGCCGCAGCCTGAGGGGCGAACTTCAAAATGGTGACGGCTTCGGTCGCCTTCTTGCCGCGGATGAGGTCGACCATGCGGCGAGCCTTGCGCGGCGTCACGCGGACGTGACGAGCGATTGCTTTAGCTTCCATGTTCTATTCCTTATCCTTAGCGACGGGCCTTCTTGTCGTCCTTCACGTGACCCTTGAAGGTCTTCGTGGGGGCGAACTCACCCAGCTTGTGACCAACCATGGCCTCGGTGACGAACACCGGGACATGCTTGCGACCATCATGAACGGCGAAGGTGTGTCCGATGAAATCAGGGGTGATCATCGAACGACGGGACCACGTCTTGATGACGTTCTTGGTGCCCTTCTCGTTCTGCTCGTCGACTTTCTTCTGCAAGTGGGCGTCGACGAAGGGGCCCTTCTTGATGCTACGAGTCATCTTCTCGATACTCCCTTACTTGCGGTTCTTGCCGGACGGACGGCGACGAACAATCATCTTGTTCGAAGCCTTCTTCGGACGACGAGTACGAACCTCGCCCTTGCCCCACGGGGAGACCGGCGGCTTACCACCGCGGGTACGACCGCCGTGCGGGTGGTCGACCGGGTTCATGGACTCACCACGGGTGATCGGACGGCGGCCGATCCAGCGGGCGCGGCCAGCCTTGCCGAGCTGAATGTTGGCGTGGTCCTCGTTGCCGACCTCGCCGACGGTAGCGCGGCAGCGCGCGTCGACGTTGCGGATTTCGCCGGACGGCATACGCAGCTGAGCGTAGGCGCCATCCTTGGCGACGAGCTGAACGGCAGCACCAGCGGAACGAGCGATCTTAGCGCCGCCCAGCGGGCGGAGCTCGATGGCATGAACCACGGTACCGGTCGGGATGTTCTTCAGCGGCAGGTTGTTGCCCGGCTTGATATCAGCCTGAGCACCGGTCTCGATGGCGTCGCCCTGCTTGATGCCCTTCGGCGCGATGATGTAGCGCTTCTCGCCATCTGCGAAGTGCAGGAGGGCGATACGGGCGGAGCGGTTCGGATCGTACTCGATCTCGGCAACCTTGGCGGGCACGCCGTCCTTGTCCCAACGCTTGAAATCGATGAGACGGTACTGACGCTTGTGGCCGCCGCCGCGATGACGGGAGGTGATACGGCCGTAAGAGTTACGACCGCCGGTCTTGGACTTCTTGCGAACCAGCGACTTCTCAGGCGTAGAACGAGTCAGCTCGGAGAAATCCGAGACGGACGCGTTGCGGCGGCCTGCGGTCGTCGGCTTATAAACGCGGATAGCCATAATGTAGTTCTTCCTTTAACTTTTCTCGGCTAACCTTCAGTTACCAAAGATGTCGATCGTCTGGCCCTCGGCGACGGTCACGATCGCACGCTTCTGGGAAGCGCGCTGGCCGAAACCGGTGCGAGTGCGCTGCTTCTTGCCAGCGCGGTTGAGGGTGTTGACGTTCGTCACCTTGACCTTGAAGATCTCTTCGATTGCCTGCTTGATCTGCACCTTGTTCGCATCCGGAGCCACCACGAAGGTGTACTGGCCACGGTCGGAAGCGGCGTAGCTCTTCTCGGAGACGACGGGCTTAAGAATCACGTCGTGAGCGGGCTTGTGAATAGCGACCATCTAAATCAGGCCTCCTTCGGCTCGGTCTTGGCAGCCACGAAAGCCTCGAAGGCTTCCTTGGTGAAGACCACGTACTGCGAGGTAATCACGTCGTACGTGTTGAGCTGATCGACGAAAATCGGGTGAACGGTCGGGATGTTGCGCACGGAGAGCCACTCGTTGATGTTGTCGCGAGTGAAGACGACCGTGGTGAACTTGTCCGCGGTGATCGGGGCCAGAGCGGCGACAGCGGCCTTGGTGGACGGCTCGGTGATACCGAACTCCACCACGGCAACGCGACCGGCGTTGGCGCGATCGGACAGGGCGTAGCGCAGAGCTGCGGCCTTCATCTTCTTGGGGGTGCGCTGAGAGTAGTCACGCGGCTGCGGGCCGAACACGGTGCCGCCGTGGTACCACTGCGGTGCACGGATGGAGCCCTGACGAGCACGACCGGTGCCCTTCTGCTTCCACGGCTTCTTGCCGCCGCCGGAAACCATGCCACGAGTCTTGGTGGCGTGGGTGCCCTGACGAGCAGCAGCGAGCTGAGCGGTGACAACCTGGTGGATCAGCGGGATGTGAGCCTGGACATCCTCGGCGGAAACGCCGAAGAGAGCCTCAGGAGCTTCAACGGTGCCGGTGGCCTGGCCCTTGGCGTCGGTGACGTTCAGAGTAACGTTTGCCATGGTTTATCAGGCTCCCTTCACAGCCGAGCGGACGAGAACGATGCCGCCCTTGGGGCCAGGAATGGCGCCCTTGATGGCGAGGATGCCGTTCTCGACATCAGCGGAGACGACGGTCAGGTTCTGGGTAGTGGCGGTCACATGACCCATGCGGCCGGCCATACGCTTGCCCTTGAGAATACGGCTCGGAGTGGCGCATGCGCCCACAGAACCGGGACGGCGCTCGTTCTTGTGAGAACCGTGAGTACGGCGGTAGGACTTGAAGCCCCAACGCTTGATGGTACCGGCGAAGCCCTTACCCTTGGTGGTGCCGGTCACGTCGACCTCAGCACCCTCTTCGAACAGATCAGCGGCCAGTTCCTGGCCAGCCTCGAACTGATCGACGTCGTCGGTGCGCACCTCGACGAGGTGGCGACGCGGGGTGACACCGGCCTTAGCAAAGTGGCCAGCCAGCGGCTTGGTCACCTTGGTGGGATCGATGGCGCCGTAGCCGAGCTGGACAGCCTTGTAGCCGTCAGATTCCTCGGTCTTCACAGCGGTCACCACGTTGGTGGACACGTCGACAAGAGTGACGGGCACGAAGAAGCCGTTCTCGTCCCACACCTGGGACATGCCGAGCTTCTTGCCCAGCAGAGCCTTGCGATTAGACATAATGCTTCCTCCTCCCTTACAGCTTGATTTCGATGTTGACGTCCGCAGGCAGATCGATGTGCATCAGGGAGTCCACGGCCTTGGGGGTCGGGTCCACGATGTCGATGAGGCGCTTGTGAGTGCGCATCTCGAAGTGCTCGCGAGAATCCTTGTACTTGTGAGGAGAACGGATAACACAGAAGACGTTCTTCTCGGTCGGCAGCGGAACGGGGCCAACAACAGTTGCGCCCGCGTTCGTCACCGTTTCGACGATCTTCTTCGCCGATTGGTCGATGACCTCATGGTCATAGGACTTAAGCCTGATGCGGATTTTCTGTCCCGCCATTGCCGTCCGCCCTTTCTAGCGATGTTCGTTGTACTGTTTACCAACCTGCTTCTAGGGCACCGGCGCGCATGGCCTCCCTTGGACATACGTCCTCTGGCGGTCATCCGACATCAGTGCGCGGTTTCCGGCTGTCACTTCACTTGAAGTGGCTCCCGGCCCGCGCTCGCTTTTTTAATTCCAATTTGCGAGCCCAAATCAGGCAACTTGTTTATTCAAGCATTGAGGTGGGACAGTGGAGTTCGCGCGTGTCGCGCTCATGCCGTTCGTATTACCTCGCGGCATAGCCGCTCGGCGTCTGTTCGATTGTCGCAATGCAGGTCTCACATCTTTCTTATTGAGAACCATTCGCTGCGATATCATGACAGATATGACTTCCCGCCGCAAGACTCTTAAACGCGATTGGTTCGACAACCAACCTGGCGCATGGGTAATGGTTATGCTGCCCGCTGTGGCTGGCTTCTTTATCGGCGGGCCTAATCTTGATACGCTTTGGCTATTGGCGACGTGGGCCGTGTGCTATTGCGTGCAGTTCAGCGCCGCGCACTGGTTCAAAGCACACTTTTCACGCCGTTATCTGCCGCCGATGCTCACTTATGCCGTAGCGCTCATCGTCATCGGCTTGCCATTCCTGATTACGCATACCGGCATACTGCGTTGGGCTCCCTTATATATAGTGCTGGTTGCGCTGTCGATGCTGTCCTCGTGGCTGAGGAAGGAGCGCTCGCTGTGGGGCAATGCCGTGTCGGTGATTGCCGCGTCGGCCATGGCCACGGTGATCGCGTCGTTTGGCAGCACTGTTGAGACGGCATGTGTTATGCCCATCAACGCAGCACATGCCTCGTGCGCAGCCGCTGATGTCACCGCCGCACGCGCCGCGATTCGGAATATGCCAGATTTGAGCCAGATATTCGACCTTCACGCCTGGTGGCCCGCGGGTTCATTGCCCGTGAGCGGGCTGATTGCCACCGTGCTGTTTGCGCTGACGCAGTATGGGTCGGTTTTGGTGGTCAAAACCATGATCCGGGAACGCGGGAAGCGTTCGTACGTGGCGGCTTCGTGGGTATGGCATGTGGCGCTATTGCTGCTAGCCGCCGTGCCGGCTGGACGCAGCCCGTATCTGATTACGATGACTGTGCTGCTGTTGGCCCGCGCCGTTGCGTTGCCGGTGGTTACACGGCGCACAACCTTGAAGCCCGTGGTGACCGGCATTACCGAGGCGTTTGCCAGCTTTATTGCTTTTGGCTGCATAATTGCGGCGATTTAGCGACGCTTCAGCGATTCCATGGGGAGGTAATTACCTCATGGGGCGGTAATTGGCCCATGGGGCGGACGGTAAAATTTTACCTTCCGCAGAATAGAGCCGTTTTCGTACACCGCCCCATGGGGGTTTTCACCGCCCCATGGGCAAGTTACCGCCCCATGAGTGGGTTACCACCCCATGGAGGTGTACCTGCTGGCTGAGGGAGCACCACATATGCAAAGGAGCCCGGCCCCTGTAATGGGGTCGGGCTCCTTGTGTCGCGCTATGCAGCCACTAAGCTGCAACACCGCGGTTGGTGGCTACTGATGGTGCCACCAACCACAAACCGCCTGCAATCAACGCTCGGAGGCTTCCTCAGTGGCGGCCTCACCCTCGCGCTCGATGCGCAGCTTGTGGCCTTCCGCCTGGGAGACACCGTAGTAAGCACCGACGGCGATGTCCTTCATGTCGTTGATCAGCGGGATGCGCGGGTTGGCCGGGGTACACTGGTCCTCGTAGGCGCGCATGCCGATCTGATCGAGCACGGACCAGAAGTAGTCCTCGTCCACACCGCAATCCTGGAAGCTCTTGTTCATGCCGAGCTTGTTGTCACGGTAGTCCTCGACGGCCTTCGCCAGGTTCTCCACGGCTTCGGCCGGGGTCTTGCCGGTGTCGATGCCGAGGTTGCGGGCGATGTCCTGGTAGCGCTCCGGGGCGATGTACTTGTTGTACTTCGGCCAAGAGGTGGGCTCCTCAGGAATCTGGCCGTTGTAGCGAATCACGTACGGCAGCAGGATGGAGTTGGTACGGCCGTGGGCGATGTGGCACAGGGCACCGATGGTGTGGGCCATGCCGTGGCACATGCCGAGGAACGCGGAGCCGAATGCCATGCCGGCCATGGTGGCGGCGTTGTGCATCTTCTCCTGAGCGTTGGTCTTGGCCAGGCCGGGCTCGCCATTGACGGACTCAGCCAGGTTGTCCCAGATGAGCTTGGCCGCGTGCAGGGCCATGCCGTCGGTGAAGTCGTTCGCGTACACGGACACGTAGGCTTCCATCGAGTGGGTCAGGGCGTCGAAGCCGGCGTCGGAGGCCAGCTTGCGCGGCTGGGTGCGAGCCAGCACCGGGTCCACGATGGCCACGGACGGGGTCAGCGCGTAGTCGGTGATCGGGTACTTGTAGCCGGTCTTGTGATCGGTGATCACGGCGAACGGGGTGACCTCGGAACCGGTGCCGGAGGAGGTCGGGATGCACACCAGCTTGGCCTTCTTGCCCAGCGGCGGGATCTTGAAGGCGCGCTTACGGATATCGAAGAACTTCTCGCGCACGTCGGAGAAGGCGATTTCCGGGTGCTCGTAGAGCAGCCACATAATCTTGGAGGCATCCATCGGGGAGCCGCCGCCAACCGCGATGATCGTGTCCGGCTCGAACTCCTCGCGCATCATCTCAGCGCCCTTTTCGACGGTCTCGACGGAGGGCTCCGGCTCGACGTAGTCGATGATGCGGAAGGTCACACGGTTGGAGCGGGCGCGCAGCTGGTCGATGATCTTGTCAACAATGCCGAGCTGCTCCATGACCTTATCGCACACGATGACGGCCTTCTCGATGCCGTACATGTCGCGCAGGTACTTGATGGCGTTCGGCTCGAAGTAGGTCTTGGCCGGGATCTTGAACCACTGCATGTTGTTGTTCCTCCGAGCAATGCGCTTGATGTTAACGAGATTCACGGCCTGCACGTTGCCGGACACCGAGTTGCCGCCGTAGGAGCCGCAGCCCAGGGTCAGCGACGGGGCGATGGCGTTGTAGATGTCGCCGATGCCGCCAAGGGAGGAAGGCTGGTTCCAGATGATGCGGCAGGCGTGCATACGGACGCCGTACTCACGCACGAGCTCCTGGTTGTTGGTGTGGATGGCGGCGGTGTGGCCGGCACCCAGCTTGAGCATCTTCTCGCACATCTCGAAGGCCTGCTCCTTGTTGTCGGCCTTGAGCACGGCCTGCACCGGAGCGAGCTTCTCGTGGGTCAGAGGCTCGTCGTCGGAGACTTCCTTGCACTCGGCGGCCAGAATGGTGGCGTCGGACGGAATCTCGAAGCCAGCAGCCTTGGCGATGAACTGCGGGGACTTGCCTGGCACCGCGGAGTTCAGCACGGGCTTGACGCCGGAACCGGCAGTGCAGCCGAACATGTACTGTTCCAGCTTGGCCTTCTCTTCGGCGTTGACGAAGTAGGCCTTACGGACCTTGAGCTCCTTGATGAGCTGGTCGTAGACGTCCTTGTGGGCGATGATGGCCTGCTCGGTGGCGCAGATCATGCCGTAATCGAAGTGCTTGGAGAGCACCAGATCGTTGGCGGCGCGCACGATGTCAACATCGGTGTCAACGTAGGCCGGGGCGTTGCCGGCACCCACGCCGAGGGCGGGCTTGCCGGAGGAGTAAGCGGCCTTGACCATGCCCGGACCACCGGTGGCGAGGATCGTGGCCACGCCCGGATGCTTCATCAGGGCGCCTGTGGCCTGGATGGACGGGTGCTCGATCCACTGGATACAGTTCTCGGGAGCACCGGCTTCGATGGCGGCGTCGCGCACAATCTTGGCGGCCTCGACGGAGCACTTCTGCGCGCCGGGGTGGAAGCCGAAGACGATCGGGCAACGGGTCTTCAGGGCGATGAGGGACTTGAAGATGGCGGTGGAGGTCGGGTTGGTGACCGGGGTGACGCCGGCGACCACGCCGACGGGCTCGGCGACCTCATCGATGCCCATCACATCGTCTTCGCGGATGATGCCGACGGTCTTCTGGCCGGCCAAGTAGTTGGTGACGTGCTCGCAGGCGAAGATGTTCTTGGTGGCCTTGTCTTCCACGAGACCACGGCCGGTCTCGTCGACAGCCATCTTGGCGAGAACGAGGTGCTTGTTCAGAGCGGCGATGGAGGCCTTGGCGACGATACGATCAACTTGCTTCTGGTCGAGGTTCTCGAATTCGACGAGAGCCTTCTTGGCGCGGGCAACCAGCGCGTCAACTTCGGCCTCAGCTGCGGCCTGCTTCTCTTCTGGAGTCGGCTTGGTAGCTTCGACCTTCTTCTTTGCTTCTGCCACTTGGGGTCCTCCTCGATCTTCTTGGGGTATATGGCAAAGTTCTGGGCCATCGCCTCGTCACCTCAGTTGCACCAGCGGGATACCGCCTCAGTAACCGAAAATGACCGGTGATGCGTTGTCACATTGCATATGTGACCTGAGGCACAATATACTGAACGGTCCGGCGCGATGCATACGCACAAAATCGACGGCGTTTCACGTGCGATATTGAACAGTTTTTGTTACGAGTTGTGCGAAATATCGAACAAATCCTCACTCTATCCGGCGATTTGGTACTTTTTGTTCACTTTTTACCGAAAATCACATGCCTGCAAACAACACAATCCGAGAACTTTTTTAAAGTAAGTTTTCAAAAGCAATCATTTTCTCCACATTTCTAGAAAGTTGGTTTAAAAAAGTACCCAAAATCGCCTACAAATATACGATTGTTGCCTCATAACCTCCGCGTCGAGGCACATGAAAGCCACTTTCATAAAGTAAACTTGCATATATCTCATCGCACAAAGGGGTAAACATGAGGGCAATGCCATCGACCGCAGTGAAAGCGCACAACCGCAGTGCCATGGCCCAGTATCTGTATGGCCATAGCCATGTCACCAAGCAGGAACTGGAACGCGAACTCGGCCTCAGCCTGCCCACCATCACCCAAAATCTGCACGCACTAGAAGATGACGGACTCATCCGCAAAGGCGAACTGCAGGATTCCACCGGCGGGCGCAAGGCGCAAAATTATGAGTTCAATCCCGATCATCGCACTGCCATCGGAGTAGTGATGCGGTCCAACGAACTGCGCCTGTGCGCGATTAACCTGTACGGCAACGTCATCGAAAAACGCAACGATGCCCTGCCTTACCGCAACACCAACGTTTACTACCAGCGTATCGGCGGCATCATCAACAACTTCGCCGCCGACGTCGAAAAGAAGCACGGCAAGGTGCTCGGCGTCTCGTTCGCCATCCAAGGCATCCTCTCCCCCGACGCCACCACCATCATCTTCGGCACCATTATGGGCAACACTGGGCTCACGCTCGAAACCATCAGCCAATCGGTCCATTACCCGTGCATGATGATCCACGATTCCGATGCCTCAGCCATGGCCGAACTCTGGTTCGACTCCACGCTCACCGATGCGGTGTGCGTCTATCTGGAGCGACGCCCGGGCGGCGCGGTGATCGCGGGGGGCAAACTGTATCAAGGCCCGAACCAGTGCAACGGCGCCATCGAACACATGACGCTGGTGCCGGGCGGCCGCGAATGCTACTGCGGCCAGCGCGGTTGCATGGACACCTACTGCTCGCCGGAGACCTTGCCCGAGGATTACGAAAGCATTCCCGGCTTCTTCAGCGTGCTTGAGCAGGGCGAACGGCATCATCGCGAGCGCATGGATGAGTGGCTGGATTACGTGGCGCAGGCCATCGTCAACGCGCGATCCATCATCGCGGGCGACGTGATTGTCGGCGGTGAAGCAGCCCAGCATCTTGAAGACAGCGACATCGAGGATCTGAAGACGCGCGTCATCGCACGCAGCCCGTTCGGCACCGACCATTTCAATCTGCGCAAGAGCTACTGCGCCGAAGATCAGAACATCATCGGTGCCGCGTTGCGGTTCGCCGAGAATTATCTCGACGGCATCTGCGGTGCTGCGGAACGCGGCAGGAAATCAAGGGCTTCCACCAAAAGTGACAACACGTCTACAATGGAGGTATGAAAAACCCACCGTTGCATCGTTACGCCACTCGCCCAGGGCTGTACTTCACTGACGACGGTGGGGCTGACGTCGTTGTTCGTTCCGAAACTGCCGATCAGGTTTGGCTATGCGTACTGGAGCCCATTGATGAGCCCAGCGCTTTCTTCCAAGACGCCATCCGCCTGTTCGAGGACCCGAATATCTCCTTTATCCAGCAGATTCATGAGTTCCCGGTATGCACACGCATTATCGAACATTTGTATCTGCGCGAGACCTTGTTCCGCATGACCGGGCCGAACTACGGCCTGTGGTACGTGCACCTGCCCAAAGCATGGGACGGCATGCGTTATGGCTACCGCGTGGACGGCGCATGGGACCCGAAACACGGCGTGCGCTTCAATCCATACAAATTCCTGCTTGACCCGTATGGCAAGGGCATCGACGGCTCCATGGAGCTCACCCCCGCCGCCTTCTCCTATGAATGCGATGTCGTGGACCGCAAGGTAATCGGCTCGGCATACGGTGCCATGAGCACCGTAGACTCGCTCGGCCATATGCCGGTGTCCGTGGCCATCGACGATCGCGATACCCATAAGCATGAGGGCGACCCGCAGCACCCGCATGTGCCGTGGCGCAAAACCGTCATCTATGAGATGCACGTCAAAGGCTTCACCGCCAACGCACCGTGGCTGCCCGAATCATTGCGCGGCACGTACGCCGGACTCGCACACCCCACCACGCTCGCCTATCTGCAGGGTCTAGGCATCACATCCATCGAACTGCTGCCGATTATGGCCAAGCAGGACGAGCTCTTCCTGCAAGAACACGGCCGCAAGAACTACTGGGGCTACTCCACCCTCAGCTACTTCGCCCCCGAACCCTCCTACGCCACTAAAGCCGCCCAGGAGAAGGGCGCGGCCGCCGTGCGCCAAGAAGTCATAGACATGGTGCGCGCACTGCACGAGGCCGGCTTCGAAGTCATCATGGACGTGGTCTACAACCACACATGCGAAGGCGGCGTCGAAGGCCCGACGGTCTGCTGGCGCGGCCTCGACGACCTGGCCTACTATCGCCATCAAAAATCCAATACCGGCCGACTCGAAGACACCACCGGTTGCGGCAATACGCTGGACTTCACCAACACGCATGTGGTCACCTTTGCCATCGACTCATTACGATACTGGGCCAAGCGTATCGGCATAGACGGTTTCCGCTTCGACCTTGGCGTCACGCTGGCCCGCCTGGAAGGCGAATTCACCCATCATCACCCGTTCCTCTACGCCCTGCGTTCCGATCTGCTGCTGGGCAACCTGAAGCTCATTATGGAGCCGTGGGATCTGGGCAACCTCGGCTGGCGCACCGGCCAATTCTCCGTGCCGTTCGCCGAATGGAATGACCGCTTCCGCGATACGGCCCGCACCTTCTGGCTTGAGGATGTGGACGGCGGCTCCGATTTCGGGCGTATCAGTTTGCAGGAGATGGCCACGCGACTCTGCGGCTCGGCCGATCTGTTCGCCACCGAACCAGGGCGTGGCGCTCCGGCCTCCATCAATTTCGTGTCCTGCCACGACGGTTTCACGCTGACGGACCTCACCAGATACCGCTCCAAGCACAATGAAGCCAACGGCGAAAACAATAATGATGGCTCGTCGGTGAACCATTCCGCCAATTTCGGCGTCGAAGGCGTCACCGATGATCCAGACGTCATTGCGGCACGCGAACAGGCGGCCATGAACATGATCGGCATGCTGCTGCTCTCGCTGGGTACGCCGATGATGCTCGCCGGCGACGAATTCCGCAACACGCAGGACGGCAACAACAACGCCTACTGCCAAGACAACGACATCACGTGGCTGAAGTGGGATTGGATGTATTCCACCAACAAGACGCGCGAAATGCGCCGCTTGGAAACCGTGTCTCGACTGGTGGCGCTGCGTAAATCACTGGACCTGTATCACCACGAGGATTTCTTCACCCGACTGACCCAGATCGGCCTACTCAAGCCCTCAAGCCGCGTGCAGTGGTTCCTGCCCGACGGTACCACGCCGATGGAGCGTGACTGGTTCGATCTGGGCGTACGTAGCTTCACCATGCGATTGCTGTCCAACAGTGAGGTGGACGTGTGCATTGTGGTCAACGGCACCGCTGACGACCGCACATTCCGCCTGCCGCCAGACACCCACTGGACGCCTAAATGGTGCTCGGCCGAAATCAACGGCCGCCGAGCCGGGCATGGCACTCAGGTCGAGGAATGCGATTTGAACGGTGACACCACCGTCTGGACGCAGCATGTACCGGACGCCAGCGAGACAGTACTCAAGATGGTCGAAGAAGTGGCCATGCAGCGTACGGAATCCTCGACTGAGAATGAAGCGGATACCATCAAATTCGCGATGCCAGTAACAGATCACGCCGCAAACGGCACCTCGTCCGCGCCTCGGGATGAGGTATCAGCTGATATGCCCGATGCCCCTGTGGATGATACACCGGACACTCCCGTCGACGACAATGTCTGGACCATGCCGGCGCTGAGCATCACGCTGATGAAGCAGGTGTGAGTCACACTCAAGACAGCGCGACACAAATACAAAGGCTCTCCGCGGAATTCCGCGGAGAGCCTTTGTATGCTCGGTACAGGACAAGCGAAATTAACGCTTGGAGAACTGCGGGGCGCGACGTGCCTTGTGCAGACCAGCCTTCTTGCGCTCCACGACGCGAGCGTCGCGGGTCAGGAAGCCAGCCTTCTTCAGGGCGGCGCGGTTGGCATCACGATCGATGGCGTTCAGAGCACGGGCAACGCCGAGGCGGATGGCGCCGGCCTGGCCGGTGGTGCCGCCGCCGTCAACGAGGACGATAGCGTCGAACTTGCCTTCGAGCTTGAGCAGAACGATCGGGGAGTTGACCTCACGCTGCAGCAGCTTGGAGGGGAAGTACTCCTCCAGAGTGCGGCCGTTGATGGTCCACTTGCCGTCACCCGGAACCAGACGGACACGGGCGACAGCCTCCTTGCGGCGACCGGTGCCGTAGCCCGGCTCAATCGCGGAGGTGCCGGTGCCAGCGCCAGCGTTGGTCTCGGTGGTGTAGTTGGTGAGCTCCTCTTCGGTCTCGACAACCTGGGAGTCGTTGGTGTTTTCAGCCATGATTCTTATCTCCTCTCAGGTTTCACTTGGCCTGCTGCGAGACCTGGGCGATCTCGAAGACCTGGGGCTTCTGCGGGGTGTGCGGGTGCTCGGCGCCACGGAAGATACGCAGGCGGTCGAGCTGCACCTTGGCCAGACGATTCTTCGGCAGCATGCCCTTGACAGCGTTCTTGATGATGCGCTCGGGGTTCTTCTCGAGCAGCTCGGCGTAGGAGTCACGACGCAGACCACCAGGACGGCCGGAGTGCGAGTAGAGTTCCTTGCCCATCTTGTTGCCAGTCAGAGCAATCTTGTCGGCATTGATGATGATCACGTGGTTGCCGGAATCGGCGTGCGGAGCGTAGGTCGGCTTGTTCTTGCCGCGCAGCAGGATTGCAGCCTGGGTGGCGAGACGGCCGAGCACCACGTCGGTGGCGTCGATGACGTACCAGTCATGAGTCAGATCAGCTGGCTTCGGAGTGAAAGTTTTCACTGGATTACCTTTTCTATATTGTGTTCCGGGTCTCAGCTGCTTGGTGTGGCTTGGTCAGGGCCGCATCCAAGAGGCGTCGAACCTCATTATCCGTGGGCTCCCTGAAAGTCCTCGATGGCGAGTGGGATAGCGCTTTGAAGGACCCCTTAGGGAAACACAACAATCCACTAGTATATCGCCGGGCTTGACATAGGGCAACTGGGGACACTCCATTGGGTTTATGGCTTCTCTTCCCCTATTTATGGTTTCTCTCCCACCCACTTCGGCTAACCGACTCACCTACGGTGAGGCAATTCCCTGCCTTCTCTCAGCTATCGCTTCTTTCAGGCCTCGTCTACGGACAGTCCACTGGACTGTCCGCTTAACGACTCGGCTCGTCAGAGGGAGGTAAAGCGGGTCAGGAATTGAAGATTTGGGCGAAGCGTTGGGCACCGGGGGTGTCGAAGAGGGTTTCGAGCGGTACCACGTTGCCCTTGGCGTCGGCCAGTGGGATGCGCCAGTTCGGGTATTCGTTGTTGGTGCCCGGCTGGTTCTGCGCACGCTTCTCCCCCACCGCGTCGGTGATCGAGGCGGCGAGCAGCTTGCACGGCGAACCCTTCAGTGCGTGGTACAGCGCGTCGACGATATCCGCCTCGTGATCCTCACGATGTTCGGCAAAGTCGGCATCAAGATAACCCTGCTCGACCAGCATGGCCAGCATCGCATCCTGCTCGGCCTTGGCGGAGGCTTCGAATTCCTCGGCCGGGCCGGTCAGCAAGCCCAGACGCTCACGAATCTTGACGTGCTCGTATTCCAGGTAACCGGCGGCCGGCGGCAAATCATGCGTATTCACGGAGGCCAATGCATACGGACGCCACTGGGAGGGGGCGCGGAACACGCCGTCGCACTGCTCGAACCATTCAACGGCGCAACCGAGAATACCGTGGCTCGACAGGGAATCGGCCACATGGTCCGGCACCACGCCGAGGTCCTCACCTACGACCACGCCGCCGGCGCGAGAGGCCTCGATGGCCAGAACGCCCAGCATGATGTCTGAGTCGTAGTACACGTAAGCGCCATCCATAGCCGAACGGTTCTCGGGAATCCACCACAGGCGGAACAGACCAAGGATGTGATCGATGCGCACCGCACCGGCACGGGCGAACATGCCATGCACCATATTGCGGTAGGCCTCGTAGCCGGTGGTCTCCAGATTGATCGGGCTCAGCGGCGGCTGGCTCCAGTTCTGGCCTTGCTGGTTGAACATGTCCGGCGGTGCGCCGACCGTGGCCCCCTTGGCGAAGCGCTCGGGATTCCACCACACGTCAGCGCCGGAGGGGTGCACGCCGACGGCCATATCGGACATGATGCCGATATGCATGCCGGCGTCCTTGGCTGCCTGTTGTGCGGAGGACAGCTGCTCGGCGGCAATCCATTCCAGCCAGCGGTAGAAGTCCAAAGTGTCCGGGTACTGCTTGCGCAGATTGGCGATTTCCGGGGAGTTGCGATTGAACTTGCGCTCCCAGTTGCTCTCCTCGCCGTTGGGTGCTCCCCACTTGTCGTAGCACAGGCACCACGTGGCATACGCCTCCAAGTCGGAACCACAGTCCGCCTTGAATTGGTCGAATACGCTTTGGCGTTCGGCGGTACGGCCGGCCTTAAAGATAATCCACAGGGCGTGCATCTTGCTGCGCCACATGGCGTCACGGTCGATGAGCTGGGAATCACCGTTCAGCGGTTCGGTGTCGGCATGCAGTCCGTCGACGGCATTCTTATCGCCCTCGCTGAGCGTGGCATATTCGGCGATCGCCTCAGGACGGATGTACGTGAAGTTGATCAGGCGACGGCTTACCGGCAGATACGGCGACGGGGTGAGCGGGGACACCGGCTCGGCGGCATGCACCGGATTAATGAGCACGAAGTCGGCACCGGTCTTCTGCTTGGCGTCCACCAGCATGGTCTTCAGATCCTCGTAATCGCCCACGCCCCAGGAGTTGGAGGAGCGAATCGAGTACAGCTGGGCCATCCAGCCCCACAGACTGCCGCCCTTCATCGGGTCAAGCAGATCGACGCGATCAGGTGCACTGATCAAAGTGGCGTCTTGCACACGGTCGGCGACCTTGACGTGCAGCGTATGGTAACCAATCGGCAGATCGGCGGGAATGACCACAGCCGCATTCGAAATGAACGTACCATCCAAGTCGTAGGCCTGGGATCCATCTCCAGGACCAACTTCAATGGTGCCTTGATATGGCTCGCCATTCTCCAGCGTGATGCTCGCCGAAGGCACGTCCAGAATACCGGTGTTCACCAGCACCCGGTCCTCGCTACCGGCGATATGCAGCACGGTGGGTGCCACCAATCGGGCGTAACGCTCGTTCAGAATGCGTCGGATGGCGATGAGTTGGGCGCTCTCGCTGGAGGCGTCGATGCCCAGCGCTGCCAGCACCTCGATCAGGACGTCATCGTCTATCTCGTGGTAGTCATGGCTCATGCCCAAATAACTCGTGCCGACACCGACCAACTTGGCCAGTCGAATCAACGGACGGGCCAGACGCTCTTCACTCTCGGTAATCTCACTCATAGCCCCAGTCTAACGCCGTTTGATTGCGCCACACCGTAAGAAAAATGCCATGATTCCGCCAAATTATGTACTTTTTACCCTCACATAGTGAGATGTGAGCGCTCACAATGGTGGACAGGGGGTGATTGCCGGCCAAATTTGCGCGGCAAAACACAGCAATAGTGTGCTTAGCGGCGGCTTTCCACGGCGTGCCGCACCTCGGCCGAGGGGTCGTTGGCCAATTTGGCAAGCATCGCTTCGGACGTATTGGGGTTCAGTGCCACGGCACGGCGGACCATCGAAGAAAGCACCGCCGGTGCTCCCTCTTCGGATTCGGTGCCAAGTACGCCCAAGAAATCCAATGTCTCCGCATCCGCAGTGGGGTCCTGCGCACCCTCAAGCCGCATCTTCCAGCTGGTGCGCTTGTTTTTCAACGCCGTATCCCGGACCGCAGGCACCGGGTCCTTGGTCAGACGGCCGACCAGCCAATTCTTGTCGTCCCCGTTGGCGGCCACGGCTTGACGCACGGACGGTTCGGGGTCTTCGGAGAGTTTGACCAATACGTTCGGGAACGGCATGGTGTCGGCGAGGAACACACGATCGGCCACCGGGGTGTGCGGGTTGCCGGCCACAGCCTCCAAAAGTGCGGTGGCGCGGGAGAACGCCGCCTGATCGGCACGGTCAGGCAACGGCCGACGGGCGAATTCGGACAGTTCGGCCGGGTCGGTGGAATGGCGCAGACGCTCGTATGTAGCGGTCAGCGGTTCGAAATCCACCGGAGCGGCGGACTCGGCTGCGGACTGCGCGCCTTGGTCCTGCTGCTGGGCGTCCGTGTCGGTTGCAGTCTCGGCCGCGGCCTCGGTTGCGGCCTCGGTGGGCTGGGTCTGCTGGCTGGTGGTGTTCTCGTCGGTCATGATGCCCAGCTTAGTCATACAGGCGTCACGCGAGCGGAACCGGAATGTTGACCATGTCAATCGGAGCCGGCACCACAGCGGCATTGAACGCTTCCCGCACACGCTCCTCGAATCGCGCGCAATCATCCTGCGGCACCACCGCGGTCAACTCGACGTTCACCGCATACGATTCATCCTCCTGACTGCCACCAAGCTGCGCCAGGATCTGCTGGAATCGGGCCAACTGCGGGTATTCGAGGCGAACCCGGTATCGCTTGGCGGTCATGATGCGGGCGGCGCGGGCGGCTTTCATCGCCAATGATGCGGCGGATGAGTACGCGCGGACCAGCCCACCGGAGCCCAGCAGAATACCACCGAAATATCTGGTGACGGCAACCACGCAATCGGTGGTGCCCGACTGCTTGAGTACGTCGAGAATCGGCTTGCCGGCGGTACCGGACGGCTCGCCGTCATCGCTCATGCGTTCGGACAGTCGCCCATCCGCGCCTCCGCACACGGCGGCATACGCCACGTGTCGGGCTTTCGGATGCTGCTCACGGATCGCAGCCACGAACGCGAGCGCCTCGTCGAGCGTATCGACATGGGCGGCGTCGCCGATAAATTCGGACTTTTTTTCGACGAGCGAATCGTGGGCAGGATCGTCGGGCGTGTTGAGAATCGTCTGCATGAGCGTGTTCCGGTGGTCGACTGGCTGGGTGTTCGATTGAGCGCGAGGCTAGGCAGGGCTATCAGCGTTCGGAGACGACGACGTTATAGTCTTCGCCGGCGAAGTAGGCGGTCAGGCAGGCGATCATCTGGCGGGTGAGCTCCTTGAACGCGCCGTCGGCACGCCAGCCGACGTGCGGGGTCAGGACGATGCCGGGCACATGGCAGATGGCGTCGTCGGCGGTCAGCGGCTCATGGTCGAACACGTCGAGTGCGGCGGGAACATCGCCCTTTTGCAGTCGGGCAAGCAGCGCACCGGATTCGATGACTTCGGAGCGGGCGGTGTTGATGAACAGGGTGCCGGGCTTCACATGCGCAAGGTTCTCGGCGGTGACGATGCCGCGCGTGGCGTTGTTCAGCGGCAGATGGACGGAGATGACGTCGCTGGTTTCGATGAGCTTGTTGAGATCGTCGACCGGAGTGGCACCGGAGCGTTCGAAATGCTCGGGCGGCACATGCGAATTCCATGCGGCGACCTCCATGCCGAGGGCGCGGGCGATGCCGGCCACGGTGGAGCCGATGCCGCCCAGTCCGATGATGCCCATGCGACGGCCGGCGAGTTGCAGTCCATCGCCGCTGGCCCACGCCCAGTTGCCGGCCTTGACGTCCTTATCGAGTTGGCCAACGCGGCGGATGAGCTCGAACAGAAGGGCGAAGGTGTGCTCGGCCACGGCGTGATCGCCATAATGTTCGGCGTTGCAGACGCGGATCTTCAGCTCGCGCGCCTTATCGAGATTGAGGTAGCTGGCGACGCCGGTACCGCAGAACACGATGCACTTGACGTGCCCCTGCCCGCTGATGGTGCGCAGCAGATCGTCCGAAATGTGGTAGCCGCCCACCAGCAGGGCGTCGGCATCCTTCAGACGCTCGGCTATGGTCGCCTCGTCGGACGTGAATTCCTCGAACATACGCACGCGGGCAACGTCGTGGAGCGCGGGGAACTGGGCCTTGATGGGCTCGATCATCGAGTCAAGCACGGACGGCATCACGACGAGGGGCAGATCGGTGCGTTCGCTTTGGGTTTCGTAAATCTCGGTCATGGGCTCCACACTAGGAGGCCGGCGGGAAAAGCGTCACCTTGCGGCTTCCCCTCCTTGAGACCAAGCCGAGCAACTATTGCTTTGCCGCCTGCTCCTGCGTGATGTTCCATTCCTTGACGACGTTCTGGTCCGCGCCCATCGAATAGATGACATCCCAGATGCGTTGGCGTATCTGAGCGTCGTAGGCTTCGTCCCAACATGTGCCTATGGGATGGTCGCTGGATATCGGGCACCATTGGTAGTTGCCTTGATGCACGTTGGCGGTGGGCACCCAATCGATGCGGTTGACGCGCCACGACCCCTTGACGCCCTTCTTGCCGGCGAACTGGATGCGTGCGGTCACACCCTGATTGTTGACCAAGGTTTCCGGCGTGTTCGCCGACTCGGTGACGGCGTTGCCCAGACCGTAGATAATCCACGTGCCGTTATAGTTCTCGATGGGCTGCGCACAATGGCAACCGGCACCGTAAATAACGTCGAAGGCACCAGTGTCGGCAAGCTCATGGGCTTCCGAAATCTGCCAGGAATCGGCGTAATCAAGGTATTCCTGCACCGAGTGCATGGCGATGGCCACCACATCGGCACCTTGCTCGCGGGCCTTGTTGGCCTTGTCTACCGCGCGCTGGATGTCGCTGTCGTGATTCGGGTCGCCGTCTTCGCGCAGACGATCCACCTGCCAGTCCTCGTCGGCGGTCATGCCGTTGAGGGAGACCGTGCCGGTGACCAGACCCAGCTTGCCGCCGCCGGTCGGGGAATCGATGACCAACGGTTTGGTGGAGTCGGCTTCGGTTTTGTACGAGCCGGTCTGGGCGATGCCATTGGCCTCAAGCGTGTCCCACAGACGGGCGATGCCATCCGCCCCCTGATCCCAGGAATGGTTGGTGGCGTGTGTGCAGGCGTTGTATCCCACGTTGCGGGCGGCATCCGCCACTTCCGGCGGAATGTTGAAGATCGGGTACGCGGCATATGGGCCGCCGCGCTGGGCGATCGGGGTTTCGAATTCGCACACGGCGATGTCCGAAGCCTGAATGTACTGCTTCATCGGCGCGAACAGCGGGTCGAAGTTGAAGGCGGTGCCATCCGTGGCGTTGGGGTTCGGGCCTTGGAAATGGCTCCACAATCCCTCATGGAACAACAAATCGCCGTTGACCAGCATGGCGATGCAGTCCGTATCCGGGCAATCCGGTGAATTGCCGTGATGTTCGGTCACCGGTTTGGGCGTGTTCTTCGCTTTATTCAACGCGACGTCCGACACTCCGGCGTGTGCGGGGCCATTGCCGTCCGTGCGATGGGTTGCGAACCATGCGCCGATGCCCAGCGCAACGGCGAGCACGATCACGAACACGATAATCAGCGCCGCACGGTTGGTTCGTGTCGAGTTGGAGCGATGTTGCCCCTGCCCAGCGATATGGCTCATCTTTGCCCGCCCTTCGGAACTCTTCTTCTCTCTCTAGGGTACCGCCCATCTCGGTCAAGTACTGCGGGGAGGGAGGCGATGAGCAAGCGATTGGACAAGCAATATATAAACCGGTTAATCTTCAATCACCATTCACGAACACCACGCAAAAGTCTCACTTAGTGGACATTTTTCTTTCGTCGCTCGGACTTTTCCCGACGTGCCGCACTCGTTCGCCCACTAAAATGGCGGTTTGGAGGCGGACGGACAATGGCGTACCTCCGACTCCGCTTACCACAAGCGGAGACCGCCCGTCCTCGGTTATTTCAGGAGTTACTTAACCCGGAGTTTCCGGAAAACAAAAAAAGTTCCGAGCTTTCACCCGGAACCTTAATCGGCGGAGTCAGAGGGATTCGAACCCTCGAGCCGTTTACACGACTAACACCTTAGCAGGGTGCCCCTATCGGCCACTCAGGCATGACTCCACGTTACGCAATAATGCGCAACAGCAAATTACTGTACCACGTCCTGCGGATACGGCGTGCCGAACGACACATTATTGAACGTCCGCGGGTGCGGCGTCGCCGGAGAACGTAACGATAACCGCGCAAATCACCAACGCCACACCGACGATTTCACCAACGCTGGGAATCTCGCCGAACGCCAGTCCCACGGCCACCGCCATGGCGGGATTGATGGATTGCATTACCGAAAATGCGCCGGATGTGGTGCGTCGCAGCGTGATCTGCTCCACCACATAGGGAATGAACGAGGCCATCAGGGAAATCACAAACAGCAGAGCCAGCAGCTTCAGCGAGCCGCCGGGCTCAAGCGCCCACGTGGCATCGGCCTTGGGGTGAACCACATGAGCCACAGCCGGCACGCCAAGGAACAGGGACTGGACCAGCCAGCCGATGGTCACGGCGATGCACAGATTATCCAGCGAATTGCCGCCAGCCGCCACGCGCCGGCCGGTGATGATATACATGCCCCACATCGACCCGCCGATCAAAATCGCAATCAGACCATACAAAAACGTGCCATTGCCGGACGGATTGGCCAATGATATGCCAGCTAACAGCACCACACCGACCGCCGCGATACCGATACCGACCCGCTCGCGCCAGCTTTTGCCGGTAATCACCGCCACCGAAAGCGGTCCCAAAAATTCGATAGACACGGCAATGCCCATATCCATATTGCTGATGGCCACATAAAACAGGGTATTCATCAGCACCAGCGAGCAGCCGAGCAGTACGACCAGCCCCCAGCTGCGGGCGTCGCGGTGAAACAGTTGCGCTCGCTTCGCCTTGTTCCAGGGCCTGCGCCACAGCAGCAACAGCACCGCCATGAATCCCACGCGATACCACACCGAGTACAGCGGATCGAGCTGGGTGAACGCAAGTTTGGCGACGGCCGTAGCCAAATAAATCACCAGTGCCTCACCAATCACGATAAGAACCACGGGAACACGGTTGAGGATACCGACCACTGCCTTCTTCATGAGGTTTACGCTACTCGGAGAGCCGGGACAGCGCGCATTGACTTGGAAGGCGTTACGGACAGTGACGCAATGTGGACGATTCCGTGGAATCGCACCCACCATGCGAAACAGTCGCACAGTGCGTAAACCCTTGGAATTCCGGCGATATTCGGCATTATGACAATGAGCGCCGCGTCATGCGCGCCACATAGTGAGCATGACCTCGTTCGGCATTCCTACAATGGTGGCATGAGCACCGCACCGAGACTTGAGGCCGCCAAACGCGATTGGGGCCACGACGAGACCGGATGCACCGTGCTGCATATCGACATGGATGCCTTCTATGCCTCATTGGAGGTGGCGCGCAACCCCGGGCTCAAAGGCAAGCCGGTAATCATCGGCACCGGGCCGCGCGCGGTGGTGTCCGCCGCGAGCTACGAAGCCCGGAAATACGGCATCAATTCGGCGATGCCGGCCGCGCGCGCCCATCGGTTGTGCCCGAACGGCATTTTTCTGCCAGTGGATATGGCGTATTACCGCATGATGTCGCACCGAATCATGCATGAGGTGTTTTTGACCGTCACCGACCGGTTCGAGCAGGTTTCGGTGGACGAGGGCTATATGGATGTGTCCGCCGCACTGCTGGAGTGGGGGCGGCCGAGCGCGATCGGCGCGTGGATTCGCGCTCAGGTGGCCGAGCGCTTCCACGTGACGTGTTCAGTGGGTATCGCCTGTAACAAACTGGTGTCCAAAATGGCCTCGACCAATGCCAAGCCGGACGGCATGCTGCTGATTCCCGCGGCCCGCTCGGCCGAATTCGTGCAGATGATGCCATTGCGTGGTATTCCGGGAATCGGGCCGTCTTTGGAGAAGCGGCTTAATGCTTGGGGCGTGCATTCGGTGGCTGAATTGGCTCAGCTGGATGAGGCTGCATTGACTCGTGCCACTGGCTCCCCGGCTGCGGCACGTGGATTATGGGCGGCCTCGCACGGGTTGGATTCCCGCGAAATTACCACGGTACGCGAGGAGAAATCCATTGGGTCCGAGGAAACCTTGGCCGAGGATACACGCGATATGCGCGTGGTGTGTGGGCTACTGCGTTCGGCCTGCGACGAAGTAACCAGCACGCTGCGGCGCAAGGGGCTGGTGGCGCGCACGCTGACGGTGAAGTTGCGGTTCGCCGACCTGAGCTATCAGACCCGGTCTTTTACGATGGAGCGGCCGACCGATACGGCCGGCGTGCTGTACCCGGAATGCGTGCGGCAGCTGAAAGTCATGCTGGGGCTACCGGCCTCGGCGGAGTCTGCCACTCCCCTGCCCAAAACTATTCGCTTGGCCGGTATGAGCACGTCTTCGCTCAGTAAGGCGGCGGCTACGGCCGTGCAGCCTTCACTGGATGACATGCTCGAAGAGGCCGACAATGCCCGCGGCCAGACCTCACAGGCGCGTTTGCATGATGCCGAGGCCGCACTGGACGCTGTGCGCCGCAAATTCGGCAACAAGGCCGCCCAGTTTGGGGCGTGAACGGCTCAACGCCACTTACGATCTCATTACGCCGTGAGACGTTCGCAGGCGGAACGGATGGCCTCGTCGGTGGCGGTGGCGGAGAAACGCAGGTAGGCGGGAGCGCCGTAGAATTCGCCGGGGCTGGGGATGATGCCGATCTTGGCGAGCTCGGCCATATCGGCCCAGCAGTCGCCGGACTTGGCCTTGACCCATACGTACAGCGCGCCGGAGGGCATTTGTGCCGAATAGCCATATGCCTTCAGTGCGTCAACCAGCGCGGATAGGCGGCGACGGTAACGCCTCCATTGCTCGTGCACAGCGGCTGTGTCCTTCAGGCCTGCGGCCATGGCGGCCTGCACTGGGCCAGGGATAATCTGGCCGATCTGCTTGCGGTATTCGGCCATTTCCTTGACCAGCCGGTAATCGCCGGCAATTAGAGCCGTACGGTAGCCGGCCATGTTGGACTGCTTGGACAGCGAGTAGAGCACCAGGATGCCAGCTGCCGAACCTTCACACACATGTGGATTCAGGGCACATGGCGTGGCGGAGAGACTGAATGCGGTATCGGAGGCGGGCTCGTTGGATTCGGCCACCGGTGCGGCAGGCACAGACGCAGCAGATGCAGACGCGGCAGGCGCAGAGGACGCGGCTGTATTGCGGCGCACCGAACGCCAGTCCATTAACGCATAGCATTCGTCGGAGAGCACCACGGCACCGATGCGACGGGCAGCAGCCACGATGTCGGTCAGCCAGTCAGCGGAGATGACCTCGCCGGAGGGATTACACGGCGAGTTGATCCAGATGGCCTTGACGTTCGGAATATTCACCCAGGAATCGACGTCGGTCACATCATCGACTTTGACCACGGTGGCGCCGGCAAGTTGGGTACCGATTTCGTAAGTCGGGTAGGAGACAGCCGGTTGGACGACCACATCGCCTTCGCCAAGGTGCAGCAGGCTGGCCATCAGCGCCACGGCCTCCTTGGAACCCACGGTGGGTACGGCGGCAGCGTTGATGGATTTCAGATCCACCCCGCGCAGTTCGCGGAACCATGTATCGATAGCGGCCTTAAGGTCGGCGGTGCCGGCGGTGACCGGGTATCCATGGGCGTTGGGGGCGTCTGCGCCGGCAACCAGCGCCTGCTGGACACTGCTCGGCACCGGGTCCACAGGCGAGCCTACGGACAGGTCGATCATGCCACCCGGCACGGTTTTGGCGGTGGCTTTGAAGCCGGCGATACGAGACCAGTCGTATGGCGACGAATATGCGTGGAAGCCCATGAGAACCCCTTTCTTGGACGGTATGTTCCTAAGATACGACGAACCCTCGGCCGTGATAGACCGAGGGTTCAATCCGAACTATGCGCTGTGTGCAGCGCTTATCCGCAAATCAGCTTACTGGTTCTGCGGCGGCAGCGCGGCGACCTGTTCCGGGTCTTTGCCGATTGGACCATTGGCGGAAGCGCCGCCCAAATCGCCGACTTCAGCGAAGAAGTTGACAGCGGCATCCTTGTACCAAGCCCACTCGTCCGGCAGATCATCCTCATAGAAGATGGCCTCGGTGGGACACACCGGTTCGCATGCACCGCAGTCGACGCACTCGTTGGGGTTGATGTACAGCGAGCGGGAACCCTCGTAAATGCAGTCGACGGGGCACTCGTCCACGCAAGCCTTGTCCTTGACATCCACGCAAGGCTGAGCGATTACATATGGCATGGAATCCTCCTTAACAAATACTGATACAAGGGTACGCGCCTGTTGGGACGCTCCTCGCTCTCAGCCGTTAACGGCCTTATCGGTTTCGGCGGACAGCGTTTCGGTCAGGTCGCCCTTGCCGAGGCGCGCATGCCAGTAGCCGTAGCCGAAGTAGATGGCGAAGCCGACCACGAGCCACACCACGAAACGAATCCAGGTGAGCACGGACAGGTTGAGCATCAACCAGAAGTTGGCCACGGCGATGAGGATCGGAATCCACGGGCTGCCGGGCATCTTGAAGGCGCGCGGCAGGTCGGGGCGCTTCTTGCGCATAATCGGGATGGAGATGGCCACCAGCGTGAAGGCGGACAGGGTGCCGATGTTGACCATGTCGGAGAGCACGCCGATGTCGAAGAAGGCGGCCACGAGCGCCACCACCGCGCCGACGACGATCTGCAGAGCGGCCGGGGTGCCATGCTTGCCGGTCTTGGACAGGCCGCGCGGCAGCAGACCATCGCGGCTCATGGCGAAGACGATACGGGTCAGGCCGAGCAACAGCACCATAACCACGGTGGCCAGGCCCAGCACGATGCCGAAGCTGATGATCTTGGCGGCCCAGTCGGCGCCCACCAGTTCGAAGGCGGTGGCCAGCGAGGGGCTGTCTTGCTTGGCGAGATCGGCATAGGAGACCATGCCGGTGGTCACCACGGCCACGAGCATGTACATGACAATGATGAGCAGCATGCCCACGCCGATGCCGAGCGGCACGTTCTTGTGCGGGTTCTTGGTCTCCTCAGAGGCGGTGGCCACCACGTCGAATCCGATGAACGCGAAGAACACGAGCGCCGCGCCCGAGAGGATGCCAGGAACGCCGTACACGGATGGGGTCATGCCGGTGGCGAACTGCCACAACGGCTGGGTCATCACGCCGGTGACGGCGGAGGAGCCTTCCACGGTGGAGGCCGGCTGGCTCGGCGGAATGAACGGGGTGAAGTTGGAGGCCTTGACGTAGAAGAAGCCGACGATCACCACAAAGAACACGATGGCGATCTTGAGCACGGTCATAGCACCGTCCACGCGGGCGCCGATCTTGGTGCCGAATACGAGCAGCGTGGTAAAGAACGCCACGATGATAATCGGGGCGATATCGATGTGGAAGGAGCCGAACGTCAGGTTGGTGTTGGCGTTCCAGCCCATCAGGCGCATGAAATCGTTGAGGTATACGCCCCAATATTTGGAAATCACGGAGCCGGCCATCAGCATTTCCAGGATCAGATCCCAGCCGATGATCCAGGCCATGATCTCGCCGACCGTGGTGTAGGTGAAGGTGTAGGCGGAGCCGGCCACCGGAATCATCGAAGCGAATTCGGCGTAGCACATCACGGCTGCGCCGCACACGATGCCGGCGATCAGGAAGCTGATGATCACGGCCGGGCCGGCGTGGAAGGCGGCGGCCTGCGCGCCCACCGAGAAGATGCCGGCGCCCACGGCTACGGCCACACCCATGATTGACAGATCCCACCAAGTCAGGTTGCGCTTGAGCTTGCGGCCCTCTTCACCGGTTTCGGCAATGGTCTGTTCGACGGATTTTGTACGGAACAGTTGCATAGTGCTCTTCTTTTTTCTCTGTTGTTTGCGCACCGAATGCGCACAATACCGACAATCGAGTATAGAAGAGCCCGCGTGTCTTGTCTATTAATAAGACTCAGAGTCCGCAATATATGGGATTAATAACCCACTCCATCAATCAATAGCGCGATTACAGCACACCGACGCAGACCGGTTCGGGCACCAAGTCCACTCCGAACGCGCTCTTGACTGCCTGCTGAACCGCACGCGCCAAAGCTGCGATATCGGCCGCGCTCGCTCCCCCACGATTGGTCAAGGCCAGCGTGTGCTGCGTGGATAGACTGGCCGGCGCGTCCGCATCGACCTTATATCCCTTATGGCAGCCGGCATGGTCGATGAGCCAGGCGGCGGACGTCTTGGTGCCGGGAGTGCCGTCAGGCAGAGTCGCGTCGAACTTCGGCGCATCTTCGGGCAGGGCCGCCGCTTGGTCGGCGGTCAGAATCGGATTCATAAAGAACGAGCCGCAGCTGTGGCGATTGTAGTCGGGAGCAGGCAGACCGTCATCGCCAACGGGAATGCCGGCGGCCTCATTGAGGGAGGCCAGACGCTCCAGATCGGTCAGGATATTGGCCTCGCGCTTGGCGGTGGCCATGTCAGGCAAGGCGTAGCGAGTAGGGTCCTCGAGCATGCCCTTGGCGGCACGTACTGCGAGCACGGCTTTGCGGATGTCGGCGGTGGCCATACGGTCGCCCACTTCGACGCCAAGCGCTTTGGCAAGCTGTCCGTAACCTACCGTGCCTTCGGCCGAGTGGGTCAGGGCAAAGGTGACGGAAAGCACCACGTAACGTGGCGTCGGGAAGAATCGGCCGGCCGGCCGGCCGGGGCCGGCGTACATGCTGGTCTTCAGTGCGGAGTATCGATAGCCGAATCGAAGATCGGCGGGTGTGAGGTCGCGCGTTGTTTTGGTGTCTCGATCCCAGACTTCCACCGATTCGACCGAAGTGGCGACTTCCTGCCCGTAGGCACCGATGTTCTGCACCACGGAAGCGCCGACTGTGCCGGGAATGCCGGACAGTCCCTCGACGCCCTCGAGCCCGAGCTCTACGGTGAAGGCCACGAAATCATCCCAATTGGCACCGGCCTCGGCATTGACATGCACGGTGCGATCCTCGCCCTCTACCGGTGCAGCCTCGTCCGGCACAGTGATGAGGCGTCGGGCGTCTCGAACCACCACGCCGTCAAAAGGCTTATCGGAAACAAGCAGGTTGGAGCCGCCACCGACGACGACCAAGGGCAGGCCTTTGGAATCGGCTTCCTCCACGGCTTCGATGAGTCCCACGCGCGTGGTCGGCTCGATGAAATGGGCGATGGGGCCGCCCACGCCCATGGTGGTGATGTCTGCAAAGCTTGTCATGGCTTACTATCTTAGTGGCGCAGGTGCGATATCGAGGCAATCATCGGCTGAAACGGCAGAACGCCCGCGTCTGAACGAAGGTGGCGCGGGATTTCTGCCGTTTTGGCGGCCCGAAACGGCAGAACGCCCGCGAGGGGTTCGTTCAGACGCGGGATTTCTGCCGTTTCTCACGCGATGCGGATACTGATTCCGCACCCTACTACTCGGCTCTGGAGTCAATACGCAAAAACCCGGCCGAATGGGCCGGGTTTTGTAAAGCTGTGATGCTTGCGATCAACGAGTCTCGCGGTGCACGGTCTGCTTGCCGCAGCGCGGGCAGAACTTCTTGAGCTCAAGACGGTCGGGCGTATTACGACGGTTCTTAGTCGTAATGTAGTTACGCTCCTTGCACTCGGTGCAGGCCAGCGTGATGCCCGGACGGATGTCGGCGCTCTTAGCCATTGTCATTCACCTCTGTGTTCTTAGGTATAGTGCGCGCCCACCGGTTAGCGGGCGCGATTTGTAGCGAGGAAGAGGCTCGAACTCTTGACCTTACGATTATGAGTCGTACGCTCTAGCCAGCTGAGCTACCCCGCCAGAGAGCCCCGAGTGAGAATTGGACTCACGACCTCTTCCTTACCAAGGAAGTGCTCTACCACTGAGCTATCGGGGCGTGGCGGATAGTGGATTCGAACCACTGAAGCACGAAGCGGCTGATTTACAGTCAGCTCCCTTTGACCGCTTGGGAAATCCGCCAGTCTGTTTCCCGCCGCGGTGTTTGACCTCAACAGGCAACTTGGCTATATAACCACAGATTTTCCAGGTATGCAAATCGGCCCCTACGCGAACCTTGTTTTACCGCGGAATTCTGCGGTTTTATCGGCGTGTCTCACAGCGTGTTTTCAGGGCCCGCTTCGGCCCTGCAAACAGCCCCGACCAAGGCTGCACCCCGCACTTCACCCAATCATTTTTTCTTATATGGTGCTCTAGAACCTTGCAATGGCGCGGTTTTCGAGCGATGTCGCCTGTTTGCGCGGCACGGCGCATGCTGGCATGCTGGGCGCATGGCTTCTGATCTTGTACATCACGGACAATCATTCGACGACCAGCCGCTCGGATTCGGCACGCTGGCCATTCACCTCGGTAACGGGGTCGACGCCGAAACCGGCGCGATCCGTCGCCCCATCACGCTGGCGAACACCTACGCGCTGCCCTACGACGCCTCGGCCTTGGCGATTGCCAAGCATCTCGAATCGCTGGATGTGGTGCGTTTCGTGGCTTACCCCGGTCTGGAATCGCACCTGCACCACGAGGTGGCGGCCAGCCAGCTGGCCCGCCCGGACTCCGGGTTCGGCGGCGTGCTGTCGTTCGGCCTCGACACCAATCATGACGGGCACAACCGGTTCGTTTCCAAGCTCAATGTGATTACGTCGGCCGTCTCGCTCGGCCATGACGAATCGCTGATCGTGTTCCTCGGCGAGGATGACGAGCGCCAGTACCTGTACCCGCCTGAGTTCCACCGCGGCTTCTTCCGTCTGGCCGTGGGTCTGGAGGATACGGACGATTTGATTCGCGACATCGATCACGCGCTGGTGGAGGCCGGATTCGAGGTGTGAGACCGCACCGCGCGCATGATTTCGGCCTCTTCCGCCCTGCTGCCGCCGTCAGTGAGTCACAAAATGGCTCGGTGACGACGATGGCAGGGCTTTTACGTCGGCACAGGGACAATACCTGGCGGTCTGCCGACGATGACGGCACTTATCGTCGGCAGACCGCCAGTTTTTGGACCGTCGCCGACACAAAACGCCGATTTGCCGTCGGCAATGGTCCAAAAACTGGCCCTATAACGACGCCAACGCGGCTCAGCATCAGCACATCGCCATTCCGTGGCCCACTGCCGACGCTGGCCTCATGCCACGGCACTCAGCGTCGGTAGAGAGACAACCATTGGCACAGCGCGACGACACCACGAACCTGCGACACGGAAAAAACAACATACCGTCGATCTACTGCCGTCTTGTGCAAAATGTCTTAAGCCGCTCGGCCAAGTCGCCAACTGAGCCTCTTCCATAGGGACCCCAATCCGTTACCCAGTGTAGATGCGGTGCAACGCCGAACTCAACTACGTTGCGCGCATGCACCTTTATGCATAGCAGGCATGGCTGGGCGTTTGGTGGGAGCAGCTTTCGGCTCCCCTCTCTGAGGGGGAGCCCCTTTCCGCCTAGCAAGAGAAAACCCCGACTATCCGCGGGAACAGTCGGGGTTGTTGAAGTTCGCTAGGCGACTAATCAGCCGAGGATGGCGAGAATGTCGCGGGCGCCGACGATGAGGTAGTCCTCACCCTCGTAGTGGACTTCGGTGCCGCCGTACTTGGAGTACAGCACCTTGTCGCCGACCTTGACATCCATCGGGATGCGCTCGCCCTTGTCGTCACGACGGCCCGGGCCAACGGCCAGGACTTCACCCTGCTGAGGCTTCTCCTTGGCATTGTCCGGAATGTACAGACCGGAAGCGGTCTGGGTCTGGGCCTCGGCCTGCTTGACGATGATCTTGTCTTCCAACGGTGTGAGCTTAATCGACACTGTGGGTCACCTCGTATCTACTTGTAGTTCGATAATGCCGCGCCAGAACGCCTCAAGAGGCTGACGATCACTTGCGTTGTCCCTTTGCGCTAGGACACATCGTAGCGCGATTATTAGCACTCTGCCAACTCGAGTGCTAACGCTGTGAGAGAAAATCGTCGAATCGCAACGCTCAGTTGCCGCGGCGGGCAAGAATGGAGTCCAGGCCTGCGCCCAACGAATCGGTGGTCGCCGCTGGCGCTTCGACGTCGGCACGCTCCTCGGATTCGTGGAATGCGGCTCGCTGGGCGGCGTCTGCAGCCTCGTCATCGGCGTCCGTAGCGGCGTTCGTATCGGCATCATCGCGCTGCTCCGACTCAGTGTCTACAGCGTTTCCGGCACTGACAGCCTTGCCCGCATCGGCGGCCTTGGCATCGTCCGCGGCCTTGACGGCTCGGGCCTCGTCAATCAACTTTTCCGCCACTGCGGGTTCGACAGGTTCCGCCTTGGACACCTGACGGGTCGACTTGATCTCCAAGCTTTCCGGAGCGTTGTCGGCGTTATGTTCCCCACCCAAAGTGAAGGAGATGAGATCCTGCGAGGTGGACATATCGAAGACGTCCAGTGCTCGGGCAGGGCGTACGCTGACCAGTTCCGACGTGGCATCGGCAGCGGCAGCGGCAGCGTCGCGCTCATCGCGCTCGTCACGCACCGTAAGCGATGGTTCAACTCGAGGGGCGACGGACTTGTCCGACTCAATCGACTTGTCTGTGCGAACGGAGGCATCAGGTGTGGCGGAAGATTCGCTGGTTTCGGCAGCGGACTTACGGTCGGCGGATTCATCGACCATAGCAGACGGCTCGGCGGCAGGCTTATCGGCGGCGGACTGTGCAATATCAGACTTCTCAGACTGTTTGGCGTGCTCTTCCGCGGCCTGATATGCGGCGGCGGACTGACGCAACGCCTTGGCCTTGGCCTGCTCAATCTCGGCATCGCGTAACGCGCGGCGAATCTGCCGCTGTTCCATGACCTCGGTGGCAGCATCCTCAATCTGCTCGGCAGGCTTCTCGGCAGGCGCAGTTACGGCCGCAACCGGTTCGGCCTTGTTCACACGCTTGCTGTCCTTGGACTCGGCAGACGGTTTCTTGGACCAGCCCGTACCGCTATGAGCCCGCTCGTAGCGGACCACCTTGCGCTCCCATTGCCGGGCCTGGCGTGAGGCATTGGCTCCCAGCACCAGCACCAGCAGCAACAGCACGAACGGAATAAGAGCAAGCAGCGGACTGAAATGCAGGGGGAACGATACGGCAAACACCAACACGGTTATGGCAAGCAGGCATACGGCGAGAATCTGCCGGCGGCGGATGGCCGCGCGGCGCAGTTCCCGCACATGGGCGATGTGCTCAGATGTCAGCCTCGCTGACGGTGTTGATGCTGGCATTGCTGCCCCTTTCGCCTTATGCGGCTTGATGTCTCCGAATCGTCTGCCGTTCTCTGCATCAACGATATGCAGGGAAGGCGAATAACGATCCTGCCGGTGCTCGTCCACACGTTTCATGCCGTTGGCCGTACGTACGGGCAGCCATACAACGATAATAATCGCCACAATCACCAGCACGACGACAGTGCTCAGTGACTCATAACCCATAGAGTCAAGGATAGGAGACGTGCCGACGAACTGGGGCTTTCCGTCCGGGCGTGTCGGAGCGGAATTCTTCCGGTCGACGCTTATCTGGAACCGGCGGCGGCGAGTCTAGCGGCGAACCCTTGCCCCATATCTTCAGCCAACAGCGCAAACGTTACGTGGTCACGCCACTGGCCATTGACATACATATACCGCTCGCGCAGTCCCTCATGATGGGCTCCGACCTTACGCACCACAGCCAAAGAACGCGCATTATCCGGCAGAATGGCGATTTCCAGCCGATGCAACGCGGGCCCGAATGGGTCTCCGAGCGCCCAATCGGCAAGCATGGCCAGTGCCATTGGCGCGAATCCGCGGCCGGCGCACCGTTGATCGACCCAATAACCAACCACGCCGGTACGCATGGCACCATACACGATGGCTCCCAACGAAATCTGGCCGACGATACGCATCTGGTATTCGATGGCGAAGATCACGCCGACGCCATGCTGCTCGTTACGGCGCTGCCGCTGCACCCATTGATTGAATGTGATGGAGCCGCCATGCATCGGGTCACCGGATTCCCAAGGTGCCAGCCAGTCGTTGTTGCGCCAGCGCACTTCGTTCCAGCCGTCCTCATCATCCATGGTCAGGGGGCGCAGGACTATCGGAAAACCGGGATGGGTGAGACGTGGCGGGCGGATCTGGTGGTCCAGCTTGAACGCCTCTTTAATCGACTGGAAAACTGACACGGCCTTTATTGTAGCCATATGAAGGTCTTGCGCCGCTACCGTGGCCACTTTCGTTTTACGATGGAAACACTAGATTGTGCGGTATGAGCGAAGTGGGCAGTGGCATGAATATCGGCAGCGACTACAGCGGCACAGAGAAAACAGAGAAGACGGATAAAGCGACGCTGCGCCACCATATACCGTCTCGGCGCAAGCGCGTTCCAGCGGAAGAACGCGGAGCGGCCGGTGAATTGCTGGTGCGACGGTTCCCAGCACACATGATTCAGGATGGTCCCACAGTGGCGGCATATGTGTCGATGGGTTCGGAAATCGAAACCCGGCCACTGTTGCGATGGCTGCGGGCTCATGGCTGCCACGTGTTGGTGCCAAGGTTGGGGTCTGGGTTGGAAATTGGCTGGAGTGTGCTGGATTCATTGGAATCATTGCGCTCGATGGATGCAGTGGGTGGCGCGAACAATGCCGGTAGCTGCAGCTCTCCCAGCACCGTCCATCACAGACCCGATGAGCCAACTGGCGCAGTTCTACCGCCCGAAGCGTTGGAGAAGGCCGATCTGGTCATCGCTCCGGCTTTGGCAGTGGACCCGCAGGGCAATCGTCTGGGGCGTGGAGCCGGCTGGTATGACCGGGCCTTGGCTCGCCGCAAGCCCGCATGTCCCCTGATTGCGGTGTGCTGGCCGTGGGAGGTGTTGGACATTGATTTGCCGGCCGAACCACATGATGTGCCGGCCGACGGAGTGCTGACGCCGGAGGGATACCGGCGGCTTAGCTCATCGGGCCTGTTGAGCTGGCCGGCCGGCCAAGATACTCGGCGCAAGCCAGACTGACCAACCAGCCACGCACACTGGCCGATGGAACCAGAGTGGCAACAGCAAGCTGGCTAGTAAGACCGTAACGCCAATGTGTCAGGGCGGCGACTAGGATATGAACGGTTGCGTGGCATGGCGTTTGGGCCATCCGCGAGAAATATGACTTTGTTGGAGGAATCCGTTGCCTACCTATCATTACCGTTGCAAGAACTGCGGCTATGACTTCACCGAACAGCAGTCGTTCAATGACGACCCGATTACCGTGTGCCCCAAGTGCTCGCAGGAGCAGGTGCGCAAGGTGTATTCCGCCGTGCCGATTGAGTTCAAGGGTCACGGCTTCTACCGCACCGACAAATCCGGCAAGTAAGGTCTGTACACCCGCTTTTCCTCTGTAAACGACGGTGTCGACGGCGGTATGCCGCGGATATTGGCACTACGGGCACTGTCTGTTGCACGGGTTTGAAGCGTTGTGGATAACTTGGCAAGCTAGAACCACATAGGTCGATTTGGCTTGCGCTTACGAAAAACTTCAGGTCACCATGGTTGCATGGTGACCTTTTCGTTTATTAAGCCGCCTGCGCGCGGCTCATTGCGGCGACGGCGCATGGCGGATGCCTTGCGCCGACTCACTGCTGCGTTGTGCGTGGGACTCGCAGTGCTGTTTGGGCTTGAAGCCGTATTGGCCGTGGTGGAGACCGAGCCGATGGTGGTGGCCGCCCGCTCGATTCGACGGGGTGACATTATTCTGGCCGCCGACGTTCAGTTGGCTGATATGCCGGTATCTGCGGCAGGCCCGTCTTGGACAGGCAATATTGAGGATGTGGTGGGCAAGGTAGCGCAAATCGATATCGAAGCAGCCGATCCCATTTCCACGCATATGGCCAGAGATGCGCCCGTAGCACCGACCGGCACTACGGTGATTGAAGTCCGCTTGGCCAGTAGCGTCGACGATGTATTGGCCGGCGATCAGGTGAGACTGGTTTCCGCCGTCGGTTGCGAAGGTGCTGATTGCACGCTGGCCGAGAACGCCACGGTGATGAATGTCGGCAAACCGGATGCGACTGGCGCATTGGGAGGCAACGACCGACTGGTGTCGTTCGCAATGCCGCCGGAGGCCGCGGCCAAGGTTATGGAGCTGCAACAGGCCGGAGCGATTATGGCCGTTGTGCGGTAGGAAGCGGAATCGGCCTTCGGCCGATACTGTGTTTTCCGCAGCCTGTCGGCTGCGGAAAACACAGTATCGGGGCGCACAGAGTGCGCCCCAACTCCTACTCGCGCTCGTTAAAAACGGCCCAATGCGGCGGCAGTTCGCCGAGGATGCGTTTGTCGTCGTCGGATTGCCGTTGTTGGTCGGTCTGCATGTCTCCGGGCTCGAGTTTGACACCGTCAGCGTCAAACTGCTCAGTGCCCTTCATCACCACGCGCTTGTGCTTGCGCGGTGTGCGCCGTGTAGCCGAGTATTCCGCCATGGTTATTCAACCTCGCGATAGATCTCACCGATACGGCTGACGATACGGTCGACTTCCTTATCGGGGTTCACGAAGGCGGCGACACTCCAGACGGTCATCACATTCCAGCCCAAGGAAATGAGATCCTGTGCCGACAAACGATGACGCCTACGCGTGGATTGCACGGACATAAAGTTCGCGTCATCGGTCTGCACGGCCAAGGCAAACGGCTTGTCCTTCAATCCCACCACGAGCGGAATCTTCACGCCCTTGTCGAATCCATAATCAACAGCAGCGTTCAGTCCTCGCGCGCGCAACCTGTCGGCGATATCGTCGAACAGCACGTTGCCGCCTGCCGCATCACGCAACGGAAGCACCGGACGGTCGTCAAGCTGTTCGGCCCACGTCAACATGGTCTTCAGGAACCGAGGACCGGACTGGTGCAGTCGTTCTTCGTCCAAATCTTCGGAACCAAAGGCCGACACAATATCCAAGCTGTGGTCCGCCAATGCCAGGGCATCCAGCAACAGTCCGCGACCGCCTGTGCTTTCGAGCGGGCCGAACTGCTGAAGCAGACGTCCGTGCGTGGTTTTCGCATAGCACATCGACAGAATCACGTCAGTGGCACGACCTCCGGCCACGTCACGCAAGGAAACCAACCGCACATGGCGCAGGAATCGGCCCATCGCCTTGGATTTGCCTGCCAACGACTTCAATTCGGCACCCAAGCGTGTGCGGAATGCGTCGGTCAACATCACGACCACAAGTCGATAGCTGGAAGGAACCACGGCAAAACCGGCGGCACGTTGCGTAATCAGACGCACCACTTCATCAATCTCCGGCTGGCTGGATTCCACCAGACCAGAAGACATAACCGGCACACCGCTCGCTTCCACACGGTGGAATCGCACCTCACCGGCAGCCGGCTCGGTGGCCACATCATAGCGAACAGGACCATATCCCTCGGATTCAAGGAATGCGGACAGGCGCGGCGCACGGCGAGATGGGGCAGCATCCACCTCGATATGAGGCAACGTGTCGATCAGCTGCTTGACGCTTTCGCTGGTTACCGTCGCGCAGTGGGCGATCACCACCACCTGCTGCACGCGGCCGATGATGGACAGCAACTCGATAGCGGGAATGTGCGCGCACGCATCGAGAATCGCCACATCAGCCAGCACACCCGGCTCGGTGAGTGCGGCGAGCGTACCCGGCGCGGCCACCAGAATCGGCTTGGCCGCGGCCAGAATCTCCGGATGATCACGGCGAATCCTGCTCAGCGACACACTGGCGCGCCCTGCCAGCACGGTGTGCATCTGGTTGGCTTCCTGAGTGCGGGAGAACAGCATGTCGCACAGGCGGCGCATGGATTCCTGCGACACCATCGGTCCGATGGAGCGCACGTGCTCCACATCGACCTGCGCAAAGCGGTCGGATGCGGCCTGCAGCGCGGCACCATCCTGGTTGGAGATGATGGCGGACGAACGCACAATGTCCTCAAACACGGTGGTCCACCAAGCCAGCTGCACTTCGCCGCGCACCTGCTCCACGCTCACTCGGCGAGCGTTGAGATCGGCGACCAGTTCGTTCAGTCCGGCAGAGGCGAATTCCTGCTCCAGCAGGCAACGCTCCGGCAAGGTGTCCAGTGCCTTGCGATCATCCAGCAGTGCTTTCAGGCGTGCTTCCACCTTCTCGAAATCGGCGGTTTCCAGATTGCCACCAGCGGGTGTGGTGGAAAGCACGGTATCCAGCGCGGTCATATTGCTGACCAGCGCCTCTTGGGTGGAGATGATCTCGTCGAGCTTGCTGGGCAGCACCGGCCAACCGCCGTGAGGCACGAACTGATGCCACTGCTCCCCTTGCTTGGCGACTACCTTCAACGCTTCGTGCAAGTCCTCGACCTGCGCGCCGACGCGCAGCAGATCCTTGGCTTCCTTGATGTGGCGGCGGCGCTCCCAGAATCCCATCGACGTGCCCTCGGCCTTGCGCTGGCTCTTCGGCTTGGTGGCCTCGATCATGGAGCTGATGTCTCGCTCGAAAATCTCCGGCTGGAACACGTCAAGCACTCGTCGCAGATTCTTCAAAACCGTAACCTGACGCTCCCACTCGCGGGTGGTGGGAGGAACCGGGAATCCGCAGGTCTGCACGGTGCGTGCCACCTGCTCACGGGTGGCGGGCAGGAAGCGACGCAGCAAATCGTCCACGCGCTGGTAGGCGGTTACTGCCTGTTCTTCAGTGGTGATGGACGCCTTGTACCATGCGGTGTCTTCCGGGCCGATGGTGTATTCGCCGAGCTCGCCGGCGCGTTCCATCTTGCCGATCCATGTGTCAATATCGTTGGCGATGCTCAGGGCACTTGGCTCGTCAAGTCGAACGTGGGTGGCAGGGTGCGTCGGGAGCACGGAGATACGGGCCAGATTCTGAATGGTCTCGTATGCGGACACATTCCACTTATCGTTGCCCCCGTGCAGGTCGCCCAGATAGCGGGTCAAGCGCGAGCGCACGCCCACGAGTTCGTCGGCCAGCTGGTCGAATCGCTGGGTGGCGACTCCCGGCTGGAATCCGACTGCGGCAATCAGCTGCTTATCAAGCGCGGCGTTGGCGTGTTCATCGGATACATCCAGTACCTGCGCCTTCATCTCATTGGCGGAGGCCGTCTGGATGAACAGACGCTTCTGCTCGGCCACGCCGGGCACGTACAGCACGGAACGACCATTCATCAGGCAGCGCGATGCGATGGCCACAGCCTGCTCCGCGGTGCCCTTCGGGAAGGTGCCGTCGACCACGATGCTATGGCCATTGGCGGCAAGTGACGCGGCATATCGCACCGTATTGTCCACATCGCCGACTTCGTACTCGGCATGCGGGTCTACGTCGAAAGGACTGTATTGCGGAATATTGGCATCTTTGAGCGCGGTGCGGGCGGATTCGTCGCCGGCAAGCGCGTCCAACAGCACATTGCCGGTGGGGCCGTTCTCCAGCTGGTCGATGAACTGTCGGCTTTCGCTGATCATCTGCGACGAGGGGTCCATGAAGCATCCGAGCACAATCTGGCGCTCGATGGCGAAGTCGGAGATACGCTCCGACGCTTCGGACGAAATACGGGCGAACATCGCGGAAGTTTCGGGAGTGCCACTGTCATAGCTGGCACCGTCAAACAGGAAATCCTCATCCAGGAACACCCCCTGCTCACGCAATGTATTGACGAACGCGACGTTCAGGGCCACGCGACCGGTGAATCGAATGGTGGTCGACAAGCCATCATCCTCGATCGTGACGCTCACCGGGTACAACAGCACCGGCAGCGCGTTGCCCTTCCATGTGGCCACGCCGACCACGAGCGACAACTCCGCCACGCCGGAAATCCTGCGTTTGGCGGCCTGGTCATCCAGCACGCGCCCAATATGGCGTTCGGCGGCCTTAAGCACACCCGTGTCGCGGAACAACGAATCCAACCGGACATGGCCGGAAGCGAACAGCTGGGCGATGCCGGAGGGATGGGCATGGGTCATCTCCAGCTTCGCGGCCAGTTGATTCACATCCTCGAGCGGCGATGGCGGCTGCATGCTGCGGTATTGGTCACGCCAGCGACGGATGCGATTCAGACCTTCCGTGAGATTCTGGTTCTGAGTCTGGCTCTGGGTCATCTCTCGACTCACTTTCCAACCGCTTCGCGGTATTCCTGATAGCCCTTGTTGTGAGACAGGGCTTCGTCAATATCGGCCTCGCCACGGGCGGCGAGCCAAGAATACATGTCGTCGTACAGGTACGGATTCATGGCGAGGAACGCCAGCAATTCGGGATGACGGGCGACTTCGAATTGAACATTGAAATCTTGCGTGGTTTTTGCCTCGTCAGAGGTCAGGCCATCGACTTCGACTGCCGGCTCCTGTGCTTTCAGCTCGCCCTTGGCCACACGCTCGAACACCGAGCCGGGCTCGAAGACCGGAGTGTGTACGCCCGTGAAGTCGATATCATATGCTTCGGATACCGACTGCTGGGCGGTTTCGGCAGCCGGCTGCTGGTCTGCTACGCCTGCTGCGGTGGCTTCTTGATATGCTTCGGCTGCGGTCCGCTGCTGATCGTCCGGTACGTCAGCTGCCGGCTGGTCGGTTTCAGACTGGGCGGTTGCCGGCTGAGCGGTCTCAGGCTGGGTGTTTTCAGATTGAGCGGCTTCGGCTTCCCGGGCGGCTTCAGGCTGGGCAACTTCAGCATGCTGTTCGACAGTGTCCGCCGGCTGAGAATCGCCGGCATTCCTGGTATTCGGAGCGGACTGAACGTTTTCGGCTGACTTGCTTGCGCCAGCCACCACATCGGATTCAACAACCGCCGCCGACGCCACTGCCGGCTCGCTTGTGCTGGGAGCGTGCTTAACAACGGCATGGGCGATGGCATCTACTGGAACAATACCGGAGATCCTGCTGTGCTTGGATGCAGGCGTTACAATCGTCGACTCAGGTTCGGTCTGCTGCTTCGGCAGTGCCACGGAGTTCATGGCCTGCTGGTTTTTGCGTTCGGTCTCCTGCTCGGCATGCTGGGCCAACGCATCCGCGAACAGATCACGGGGTATGGCCGGCTCATCGTTTTTCGTCACTGGCTGCGTGATATTCAGCGAGCCAAGTTCAAGCTCGTCGACCTTGCGTCGAACATTATCCGCGCTGAAGATGGCGGTCGGCTCGCCGGCCCGCAAATCAAGAATATCGTCGACGGACATATCCGCCGCATCCGGCTCCTGCGGTGCTTCGTGAACCGCATAGCCAAACAAATCAGGCACCTTGAGGTCGAGCGGCTTTGCCACTGGATCGTCGACACGAATGAAGTCCGCAGGCACATCGCCGAACTGCATGCGCATGGGAGACGTCGGCAACAGGAACTCGGCATTGGCCGGCAAGCGCAACAAATCGCCATTTTCCCGCACCACATACGATCCATTGGTCGATCCAAGATCACGGACCGAGGCCGTGCCATTGCTTTTTACCGTGAACATGGCGTGCCGTTTGGACATCGATTTGGTTTGATCGGCGACGTCAAGGCGGGTGTTGCCATCATCGGCAAGGGGGCGTAACGGCTTACGGCCGATTTCCACGCACTCCCCCGGCTTGACGCTGATCCGGTCGACACCGTTGATCTTCACCGTCCACTCGCTCACCGTGACCGCCTTCCTGGACACACTATTTGACCACACTACGTGCCATTGTGTCATCTTTTACCGGCTTTTGGCGGATTACTGGGCACAGAATTGACAACTTTCGCTCATTGCCAGCTTTGTGTTTCCACGCCGGATCGCGTTCTCCGCCTCGTCCTCGTCAACTAGTCTACTCAGTATGCGGAAACCCCGCAGCCTGAAACACAGGTGCGGGGTTCCTCGAAAAGCTGTGATTGCGGCTTATGCCGCACAAATCACTTGAGCTCGACGCTGGCGCCAGCCTCTTCCAGCTGAGCCTTGGCCTTCTCGGCATCTTCCTTCTTGGCCTTCTCGAGGACGGCCTTCGGAGCGCCGTCGACAAGAGCCTTGGCCTCGGCCAGGCCGAGGTTGGTGATGGCGCGGACAGCCTTGATGACCTGGATCTTCTTGTCGCCGACGGCGGAGAGGATGACGTCGAACTCATCCTTCTCTTCCTCAGCCGGAGCAGCAGCGCCAGCAACAGCGGCAACAGCGGCAACCGGAGCGGCAGCCTCGACGTCGAACTTCTCCTCGAAGGCCTTCACGAACTCGGAGAGCTCGACCAGGGTCATCTCGCCGAAGGCTTCCAGCAGCTCATCGTTGGTGTACTTAGCCATTATGGCTTCCTTTCAATCTTGGCGGCGGACGAAGTGGTAGATCCGCTGCCTAATAAACCTTATTGTTTAAATTATCGAAGCGACTGATTCATGCCGTGAGGGCGTAAATCAGGCAGCCTTCTCCTGCTTTTCGCGCAGGGCGTCGATCGTGCGCACAGCCTTGGTAGGCAGAGCGTTGAACAGGTACGCGGCCTTGGCCATCGATGCCTTGATGTCGCCGGCGAATTCGGCAAGCAGCTGCGGGCGGGACTTGAGGTCTGCCAGCTTCTTGGCGCCCTCGGCATCGTAGACAGTGCCGTCAGCGGCGGCACCCTTGATGACAAGAGCCTTGTTGTCCTTGGCGAAGTCACGGATGACCTTCGCAGCCTCGATGAAGTCGCCCTTCACGAAGGTGATGGCGGTCGGGCCGGAGAGAATCTCGTCGAGACCCTCAATGCCCGCTTCCTTGGCGGCGATGCGTGCCAGCGTGTTCTTTGCCACGGTGTAGGAAGTATCGCGGCCTAGCTTTTCACGCAGATCGGAAATCTGCGGAACGGTAAGCCCGCGGTACTCGGTCAGGTAGACGGCGTCAGCGTTACGGAATTCTTCCGTAAGCTGAGCGACTACCGCTTCCTTTTCGGGCCTCTTCATGGCGTTCCTTCCTAAGTCGGCCGTTGACTTGGAGTTCGGAACTTTCGGCCGGGCAACAAAAAAGCCCTGCGCACAGGCAGAGCAATATAATCTCGCGAAGCGACCTTCGCCGGCCCTTGACGGGCTTATATCTCTCAACCTGCGCTGGCTTGGCGAACCAAACTTCGGAAATGCACTCGCGCGCACTTCAACCAACGGTCTGTGGTTTACGGATGATTAGATTACGGATGGTCAGCGACATTGCAGAATTCGGGCGTGTCGCGGGGCATTACAGCGTGGCGGCGTACTGGGCTACGGACGCGGTGACTTCCTTCAGATAGTCGAGCGAGCGACGCCAGTGGCCGGGCACCTCGATCGAATGGTTGGCATCCGGGTATTCGTGCACGTGCGGGGTGAGCGCGTTGGCGCGGGCTTGATCGTAGAACGGGTCGGCGGTGCCGGCGCAGATCAGCGGTGCCGGGCCGGAGTATCGGGAGCTGGCGGCGTGCGACTGGCCGGCCTGTTCCGCGCGGATGATCGCCCTTGCTTCGGCCACGCTCGGGGCCTCGGATTCGGCGACGATATCATCGCCGACAGCCGGCACCGGAATCACCCGGGCGGATGGATCGAAGTCGGCGTGATGCAGCACCGGGGTCAGCAGCACGAACGGCAGACCGTAGTGTGAGGCCACATGTGGGTAGGTCATCGTCGTCAGCGACTTGCCGATCAGCAACAGGCGAGGGCCGGACGGGGTGTCGGAATCACGGTTCGGCGAGCCAGCTGCGCCATCGGCCAGCACGGTAGCAGAATCATCGGCGGCAACGCCATCCCCGGAATCACCGGCTTTACCCGCGCCGGACTCGCGCGCGGCGGCCACCCAGCCGTCAATCGCCTGATTGAGGACCGGAATCACCGTGGACAGGTCGTCGGAAGCGTTGCGTACGTTCATGCGGTCGATTCGCCAGCCGGCCTCGACCAGAGCCTGGGCCGACCAGTAGAGCAGCGGACGGTCGCAGTTGTAGCCGGTGCCGGGCATCAGCAGTACGCGGCCGTACTCCTGACCGGGCTTGACGACATTCTTCTTCCAAGAGGTGATGCTGACTTCGACGGCCGGTTTCATCGCGCGCCTTCCTTCCACGGGCGTGTCCTGCGTGTCCCCTGAGTTGTTCCGAATTATTCTGGCAGTCAGTCTACTCCCGGACCCGTTCACGTTGCCTCCACAAGCTATAATCGGCCACGGTTCTGATTGGGTGCGCAGCGCCTGACGCGCGTTGGGCAGGCCGATCAGGGCGAGTCGCAATTCTCGCCGGGGCCAGCCGCAGCATTATGCACGCGGTGCGCAGCCCCGCATAAACCCAAGGAAGTAGAGAGTAAATGGAGTAGTTCTTCCATTTGAAGGAAAACGGCACGACCGTCTCGACTGAGATTCTGGCCGGCCTGACCACGTTCTTCGCGATGGCTTACATCATCGTCGTCAACCCGCAGATCCTGTCGCAGACGGGTATGCCGTGGGGCGGCGTGTTCCTGGCCACCATCATCGCGGCCATCATCGGCACCCTGGTCATGGGCCTGTTCGCCAACGTGCCGTACGCCCAGGCCGCCGGCATGGGCCTCAACGCGTTCTTCACCTACACCGTGTGCTTCGGCCTCGGCTTCAGCTGGCAGCAGACCATGTGCATGGTGTTCCTGTGCGGCCTGATCAACATCCTCATCACCGTCACCAAGATCCGCAAGATGATCATCCTGGCCATCCCGGAGTCCCTGCAACACGCCATCGGCGGCGGCATCGGCCTGTTCGTGGCCTACGTGGGCATGCTGAACGTCGGCCTGATCAAGTTCACTCCCGGCGATCCGAAGGCCGCCGCCAAGGGCGGTGCCGTTGCGGCTACCCCGGGTCTGGCCAACTTCAACGACAAGGTGCTGTGGGTCTTCCTGATCGGCCTCGTACTGGCCATTGTGTTCACCGTGATGAAGGTTAAGGGCGGCATGCTGCTGGCCATCGCCATCACCACCGTAATCGGCATCCCGTTCGGCGTGACCACCTGGTCCAACTCGCAGTCCATCAGCGAGACCTTCTCCCAGCTGCCGCAGACCTTCGGCGCGATCTTCTCCGCCGAGGGCTTCCCGGCACTGTTCTCTGATCCGACCAAGCTGCCGCTGGTCATCGTGACCATCTTCGCCTTCTCCATGTCCGATACGTTCGACACCCTGGGCACTTTCATCGGCACCGGCCGCCGCACCGGCATCTTCTCCGCCGAGGATGAGAAGGCTCTGGAGAACGGCCACGGCTTCTCCTCCAAGATGGACAAGGCCCTGTTCGCCGACTCCATCGCCACCTCCATCGGCGCCATCTGCGGCACCTCGAACACCACCACCTACGTCGAGTCTTCCGCCGGCATCGCCGCAGGCGGCCGAACCGGCCTGACCTCCGTGGTTGTGGCGATCTGCTTCGCCTTGTCCGCGTTCCTGGCCCCGGTCGTCTCCGCCGTGCCGTCCGCCGCAACCGCCGGCGTGCTGGTGATCGTCGGCTGCATGATGGCCGCTTCCCTGAAGGAAGTCAAGTGGGACGACATCGCCGAAGCCATTCCGGCGTTCTTCGCCGCCGTGTTCATGGCCTTCTCCTACTCCATCTCCTACGGCATCGCCGGAGGCTTCATCATGTACTGCATCGTGAAGACCTGCAAGGGCAAGGCCAAGGAGGTTCACCCGATCATCTGGACTGTGGCCGCGCTGTTCATTCTGGACTTCGTGTGCATGGCGATTCTGTAACGCTGATTGACAACGGATTAGCCTTTAAGGATTAATCCGCCGCCATACGGCATAAAGGCCGGGCTCTCACAAGGGCCCGGCCTTTGTTGTTGCCACAGTGATCAACGCCCATGAGTACCTTCGATGATCATCCGCCATTCTTGATGCATGGGAATAGTTGTCAACCGACAACTAAACGTACATGGCGGCAGCACGAGTGCCTTATTCAACATCGAAATATGCAGCGCGAAGAAGCCGAAAAACCAAAAAGGCTTCTATACCGAATGAAACGGTATAGAAGCCTTTTGGTTTGCGATCAAGCCCTTCTCACCCGAGAGAAGCTAGAGAACGATCAGTCCTCGAATGCCGAACCGTTAAGCGGGAAGCCCTACGGGCTTCCCGTAGGTGAGGGGAGCGGCTATGCCGCGACCGATCCGTGAGAGGGATTTAGTCCTCGAACGGATCAAAGTCGCGACGGACGCGGCGACGCGGGCGCTCAGTACGCTCTTCGCGGTCGGCGCGGTAGTCGTCGTAGTTGTCGTCGGTGGCGTAGCGCGGGTTACGGTCCGAGCCACGGCCACGGCCACGGGAACCGCCGCGGCGGTCATCACGATCGCCACGGTCATCGCGATCGGAAGAGCGACGGCGACGCGGACGATCATCGTCACGGGAGTCGCGAGCATCACGGTCATCGCGATCGTCGAAGTCACGGTCGGCAGAACGACGGCGACGCGGACGATCATCATCGCGATCATCGCGATCGAAGTCACGGTCATCGGAGCGACGGCGACGCGGACGGTCGTCGTAATCATCCTCGAAGTCATCGGAGCGACGGCGACGCGGACGGTCGTCACGATCGTCGAAGTCACGGTCATCGCGCTCGGAGCGACGGCCACGGCCGCCACGGCGATCGTCACGGTCACCACGGCCACGGCCGCCACGGCGGTCATCGCGATCGCCACGGCTCGGGCGGGCGTTGTTCTCCTGATCCTCGAAACCAGGAATGGCCAGGGAGATCTTGCCGCGATCATCGACACCCTGAACGATCACCTCAACGGTGTCGCCTTCCTTGAGCACGTCTTCGACAGCGTCAATACGCTCGCCGTTGGCCAGGTTGCGGATCTGGGAGATGTGCAGCAGGCCGTCGGTGCCGGGGGTGAGGTTCACGAAAGCGCCGAACGACGTGGTCTTGACGACCTTGCCGTTGTAGGTTTCGCCGGCCTCGGGCACGTGCGGGTTGGCAATCTGGTCGATGATGGCCTTGGCCTTCTCAGCAGCCTCGCCACCCTCGGAGGAGATGAAGACGGTACCGTCATCCTCGATGGCAATTTCAGCGCCGGTGTCTTCCTGAATCTGGTTGATCATCTTGCCCTTCGGGCCGATGACTTCGCCGATCTTCTCAACCGGGACGGAGGTGGTGATGATGCGCGGAGCGAACTCGCTCATCTCGGCCGGGCCGTCGATGCACTCGTTGATGACCTCGAGAATCGTGGCGCGGGCTTCCTTGGCCTGCTGCAGAGCGGCGGCCAGGATGTCGGCGGGGATGCCGTCGAGCTTGGTGTCGAGCTGCAGGGCGGTGATGAACTCGGAAGTACCGGCCACCTTGAAGTCCATGTCGCCGAAGGCATCCTCGGCACCCAGAATATCGGTGAGGGTCTTGAAGATGTGCTTGCCATCAACGTCGCCGGACACGAGGCCCATGGCGATGCCGGCAACCGGAGCCTTCAGCGGCACGCCGGCAGCCAAAAGGCTCAGCGTGGAGGCGCACACGGAACCCATCGAAGTGGAACCGTTGGAACCGATGGCCTCGGAGACCTGTCGGATGGCGTAGGGGAACTCTTCGCGGCTCGGCAGCACCGGCACGAGAGCCTTCTCGGCGAGGGCGCCGTGGCCGATTTCGCGGCGCTTCGGGGAACCGACGCGGCCGGTCTCACCAGTGGAGTACGGCGGCATCTCGTAGTTGTGCATGTAACGCTTGGACTGCGGACCGGACAGCGCGTCGATCTGCTGCTCCATCTTGAGCATGTTCAGCGTGGTGACGCCCAGAATCTGGGTCTCGCCACGCTGGAACAGGGCGGAACCGTGCACGCGAGGCACAATGTCCACCTCGGCGGACAGGGTGCGGATGTCGCGCAGGCCACGGCCGTCGATGCGGTAGTCCTCGGTCAGGATGCGGCGACGCACAATCTGGCGCTGCAGTTCCTTGAAGGCGTTACCGAGTTCCTTGTCCTTCTCGGCATCGTCCATATCGGTGAACTCGTCCGCGAGCACCTCGCGCACGTGCTCCTTGATCTCGTGGATGCGATCCTGACGCGGCAGCTTCTCGGCGATGGAGAGCGCCTCGTCCAGATCCTTGTGAGCGATCTCGTCGATACGGGCATACAGCTCGTCGGTGTACTCCGGGAAGAGCTGGAATTCCTTGGTCTCCTTGGCGGCGATCTTCTTGAGCTCATCCTGAGCCTCGCAGATCACCTTGATGAACGGCTTGGCGGCTTCAAGACCACCGGCCACGACCTCCTCATCGGGCTTGGTCTGACCCTCGTCATAGATGAGGTGCCAGGCGTTCTTGCCGGCACCCGCCTCGATCATGGCGATGGCAACATCACCGTTCTCGATCACGCGGCCAGCGACCACAATCTCGAACACGGCGCGCTCACGCTCACTCCAACGCGGGAAGGCGACCCACTGGCCGTCGATCAGCGCCAGACGCACACCGGAGACCGGGCCTTCGAACGGCAGGCCGGAGATCATAGTGGAGGCGGAAGCGGCGTTCAGGGCGATGACATCGTAAGCGTCATCAGGGTTCACGGCGAGCACGGTCTCGACGACCTGCACTTCGTTGCGCAGGGTGTGCGGGAACAGCGGGCGCAGCGGGCGGTCGATGATGCGGCAGGCGAGGATGGCCTCGGAGCTCGGGCGGCCTTCACGGCGGAAGAACGAGCCCGGAATCTTGCCGGCAGCGTACATCTTCTCTTCAACATCAACGGTCAGCGGGAAGAAGTCGTAGTTCTCCTTCGGGCTGGAACCGGCGGTGGTGGTGGACAGAATCATGGAATCGTCGTCGAGGTAGGCGGCCACAGCGCCATCGGCCTGCTGGGCGAGGCGGCCGGTCTCGAAGCGCAGCGTGCGCTTGCCAAACGATCCATTGTCGATTACGGCCTCAACGGCCTTGATTTCGGGACCCTCCATAGGGTTCCTCCTTCTTTAATTTTCTAATTATTCCTACATACTGTGCTGCGGTTCGGCGACTCGCTTGAACCGCAACTGTCCTCTTCAGCGGACGTCACATACCTTGTTTCGACTGACCCCTTGGCCGTCGTTCCTCGTGTCAACCCCTTCATTCGGGTTCTCCTGTCGGCCTTACCTGCTGGCCTATCCTCTAACCCTCTTGCCGTTGTTGCCGTTGGCTGGCGATATGTAAAACGCCCGAGCACCATCCTAGGTACTCGGGCGGAAGTCTTCAATTATCGACGCAGACCCAGACGCTCGATGAGGGAACGGTAACGGTTGATGTCAACGCGCTTGAGGTAGTCAAGCAGGCGACGACGGTCACCGATCATCAGCTGCATACCACGACGGGAGTGGTGGTCGTGCTTGTGCTCCTTGAGGTGCTCGGTCAGATCAGCGATACGCTTGCTCAGCAGAGCAACCTGGACCTCCGGAGAGCCGGTGTCACCTTCATGGGTCGCGTACTTAGCGATGATTTCCTGCTTTTCTTCAGCCGTCAGTGCCACGGCATCCTCCTTATATTGCTGCGCGGTGCTACCGGCCCGATGCCGGCGCGCTCTCTATCCGCGGGCGAAATACGCCAAGGGTCAATTATACAGGAGCACCAGACACCACGAATCAGACCAACGTCAGCAGGCCGCCAAACATCACAACAAGCAAAGCAATCGTCTCAATCACAAAAAAAAAGATAAACGACGCCCAACTGCGCGTCAGCACATTCAACGGCGACTCTTTTTTAATCGTCACCAACAATCCCACCCACAGCACCGCGAAAACGGCAACGCCAATACCAACTGAAATAATGCCAAGATTCGCCGCATTCGCCAATGCCGACGACTCTCCGTACACCACATATGTCGCATACCAAAAATCAATTTTCAGAATGCGCAGGCCGGCAATGAGTTGCTCCGCCGCCAAGCCAATCACAAAAACCGCGCCCCACAAGCGCCGATGGGCGTCAACAACCAGCAGACCAAGGCCGGAAACGGCAATCAGCGTCACCGTCCAGGCAACAAACGCGGCGCCGCGCGGCTCAAGCGCGCTCAAATTATCAAGCAGCCACTGCGTATCGTTCACCGCAATCGCACGCCCCCACCAATACGGCACCACAATGGCCGCAATCACCAGCAGCGCATAAGCCAGCCACAATGCAGGATGCGAGCGCTTACGCTCAATATCGGCCAGCGACAGCGTCGATTCGGGAATGGACGCCACCGGATGCTTGGAAACATCGTTATGTTTGGAAACGTCGTTGGGCATGGGCGAAACACCATCGGACCGCGTATCGATTTCAGCCTGCACCTCACCGCTCGCCTGCTGGTCGACCGGCTGTTTCTCCACGCTGGAATTCACCGCCATCTACGTTTACCTCGCGTTCGTTGTTCGACGCCACACCTGTCTGCACAATGCGTCGTCTCATGCCGCGACGCCCATGCTAGGACGGTATTGTATCGTGAGTGCGCCATACGATAATGACATGGCGCCGGACATAACGCCGCAATACCTGATTTTCGCTAATCGCAACCATGCTTCGGCGGACGACATAAGCCATACATATGTTCATAAGGGCGAACCATATCCGAATTACTCACTCCGCTAACATCACCACATAACGGCAACATAGATACACAGCCATACTTGATATCAGGAGAACGCCGTCGATTCGAAATGAAAACTGCCAGCCGCCCACACACCAGCTCCTTTGTTTCCAAAATCGCACATTCTACGCCGATGTCATGCTCCACCATGTCTCACGCCGCGGTCTCAACATAACAGGATGGGTTGTACGAATCCACGTTGCCGAGCATTCGCACAACCCACCATTGCGACACATCACTGATTCCGCACATTCAATCGCTGCAACCAACAGGCTGCGGCGATATTTCAGCGCGAAGAGCGGCGTATCCGAATGACACTGATGCCAGCCAGCATCAGGGCAATTGCAGACAGCACCATCGGTGTTACGGACGAACCAGTTGATGACAGTTCAGATGAATTATCATCAGCAGTAGAAGACTGTTGCTGGCCGCCATCACCGGTCTGATCGCCGTTACCCGACTGGTTACCGTCACCGGTCTGATCACCACCACCAGGATTTCCGCCATCACCAGACTGACGGTCAACCGCCAATTGCGCGAGCTGCAAACTCAGTGCACGCTGCGGGGCATCCACCTCATTTTGCGTGGAAGGATCGGATGCCAACGCCTGCTTTGCCTTATCAAGTAGCGTGAGCATCTTATCCCACTCATCCATAGGATATTCCGCAGACTGCAGAGAGTCAGCCTGATCAATGGCCGAACGCAGCTTAGACGTATCCACAGCTTTGCCGTCAGAAGTCAACACGTCGCTCAAGTCATAGTAATCAAAATCGACATAACCACCCGTATTCTCCTTGGCGTAATTGAACAAGCCGATTCGATACCCCTTAAAGTGCGACAAGCTCCAATCGTAAGTCAGCGGCCCCTGCTCGTCGCCAAGCTTGGACCATTGCTTACCGTCCAGACTGTACCAATACTGAATCGTCAACTTACCACTCGCATTATCCAGTGTGTTGTCCGACTTGATCCACACATTGGTCGCATCATCTGGCAATGTCACTGTGCCGCCCGATACAAAGGCCTCTTCAGCGTCACGATCAATCGTATCGTCAACGATATTACCGTCCGCGTCCTTCACGCCATTGTCGTAGACACGCTTGACCACGCCCAACGTTCGCTGTCCATTTTCTTGACGCACAGCGGCATAGGCAAAACTACGGGTATATGTAGCGAGGCCTGCGGTGTCTCCATCCTTCATATGACTGACATCCATGTGGGTTTCCACAGACATGGATCCGCCAAAGGTACGCTGCGACAAAACGTTACGGGCGGTTTCAAAATATGTCAGGTCGCCATAAGTGCCTTTCATATATTTGGCCGTGGCGGAAACCTTGTGCCCATTGGTCAAACGCAACCAGCCTTCACGATCAGTGAGAGACCAATATCGGTTATCTGGATTATGTCCCCATTCCCATACCAAATCAAGATTCGAACCATTGGGTTGGTATTCTTCGGCGACCGGATATTCCTTCTCATCAGCAAGACCGATCAGGGAAATATCGTCGATGACGTAATCCATGCACGTGCCTTCCGCACCCCACGCGGTTTCGACAATGAGTTTGGAACCTTCCACATTAGCGTCGGATGGGATGGAGAACTCACCTGTGATAGTAGTCGTCTCCCCACGTTTCACTGTTCCTGTGGCCACACGATTAATTGTGCCGTCTGCATATTGAATCGCCACATAAAACAGGTGGGAAGTCACAGCCGATGAATCGACGCCGTCCATCTCATGGTCGTATCGAATCGTTGCACTGGCACGATATGTCACGCCCTGCTGCAATTTTCCATCCATAGATTGACCCGGGCCAGCGCCATTGTATTCGCCACGATTCGTCACAGCAAGACTCGTGGTTCCAGAAAGAGAACCATCCGTAATCGCGGTAAGCGTACCATTCCACTGAGGGGTCCACGATTCAGTCCCGTTTTCGAAATCGCCATTGTCCACCAGCTCGATTCCAATCAGAGAATCGTCAACCTGAGGAGGCTCCTCCAGAGTCCACCAATCCTGATCCTGATAAGACTGATGAGGCGCGTCATTATCAAAATCGTCCGAATTGACCAGGGAACGCTGGCGAACCAGATTCTCCAAATCAGCAGGCAAATCAATCAGTTTGTCGTAGGTGTCCGACGCGCTTACCTGATTATTGTCCCCAAACACAGGCCATCCGTCATCACCCCACGTTGCAGGAATCAAACCGGGAATACGTCCGGTCGGATATGTGTCTCGGAAGAAGAATCCATGCCAAGACGTCGTGCCATCACCGTTGTCGACTTCAACAAGGCTACCTTGTGCGAAAGCACCTAGATAATACTTTTTGGCTTCGTATTTGGAGCCATCAAGCAAATCAGTGGTGCGCAGCAGCATCACCGTACGACCGTCTTTGCCCCAGTAAATCGTTGGAGTATAGAAATAATCACCGATTTTGAAAGTCTGAGATCCTTCAAATCCGGTAGGAGTCTCACCAAGATCATCAGTGAACTGTTCGGCAGAGATGATATTCTCATGGCTCTCCACCACCGTGGTTAAATCATCGGACAGCCTATATTGGTTGACGCCGGAGATAATCCAAGGACTCCCTTGCTCATCAAAATACAATGACGGATCATGGAATCCCCGATTAAGGGCAATCTTCGTCCAAGGACCATTCTCAATATCATCGGTGTAGTAGATATAAGCGCCATTAAGGTTGTTCGTATTGAATAACACGTAGAAGCGGCCATTGTGATAGCGCAGCGACGGAGCCCACTCGCCTTCGCCATACGAGCTAGCTCCATTGCGCAAGGATGAAGCATCGCTCATAGAAATGCGATCATACACGTACGTGACTATCCACCAATTGACCAGATCATAGGATTTCATAATTGGAGATCCGGGACTGAGCTCCATAGTGGTACTCACCATGTAATACACATCACGACCGTCTTTGTTATTCGGATCGTCCTTCGACACACGAATAACACTGATATCCGGAACATCCGTGTTCAACATGGGAATGGAATACGTGCCATCACCGCTATCAGTCGTGGTGTAACTGCCATCCGATGGCGTTGAAGATGGCGTTGAATCATCCGCAAAGACCGGCATTGGCGCCAAAATCAACCCACAAGTCGACAACACCGCGATAGCACTAGCCGAAATTTTTTGTCGTAAATAATTCATAAGTCTTTTAACCTTTCATGATAAGCACTCAACATCGAGTGCGTATTCCAATAGCATGCCCGCACAAATCAGCAATGAATGACGATAAGACATTCCCGCATATGGATAAGTGATGGACATTACCACTGCCAAAACTTACGCTTGAACAAGTACCAGTTCTAGGTTTCATGTGCGGTCATCCCGAGGCTGCCGCTACGGGATGACCGCATTACCAAGAGGTAACTAGCGCATCTCGCGACGCACTCGCGCTACGATCACACCAGTGAGAGCCAAGCAAGCGACAATCACAGCACCAGGCAAGACAGAGGAACCGGTTTGTGCCAAATCCACGCCATCGTCATTGGAGCCGTCGGCATTGCCATCAGTGGAATCATCAGCCAGCTTCAGACCGGCACGTGCACTATTCAATGCAGCAAGCGCATCTTGAACCTGCTGTTCAGTAGCGGATTCATCCTGCAATACCGCCTGAGCCTTCTGCAATGCGTCAGCAAACACCTTCCAGCTCTCTTCCGTGTAATCGGAAGCGTTCAGGCCGGAATTCTCATTCACTGCGCTCTGCAAATCAGACTTGTCCACCGGAGTCGAAGGAGTTTCATCCTGCGACTCCGTGAAAGTGTACGTAGTGATGTCGTACAGCTCATCCTGAGCATTCGCACCACCATCGGATTTGAAGGAGAACACCACATGATGCACCCCTGTCACACCCTCAAGGGTGGTCGTGTAATCGGCGTACTCGGATCCATCACCGGCAGGAATCGAAATAGAAGCCACAGGTTCGGAATCCGGATCATCAAGACGAATCTCAAGGATGCCTCCGGCTTTGCCAGCTGCAGTCACAGTCAGCGAAGAGGCGCCGTTATTCCCGAAATCGACATTCGCCAAAGACGTCCACTCACCATTATTAATATTGCTGAGCTTCTGACCTTCGGAATTGTCTGTAGTCATATCGACCACGCGCACACCAGAAGTCAGGTCATATGCGTTCTGAATGCCGGAATCCCATGCAATGGTGGAAGCTGGAATGCCTCCATCTTGATACGCGTCCAGATTCTTCACCGAAGAGAGACCCTCATATGTCATTGCAATATCGGCAATGGAACCATCCTCGTTAACCGTAATCGGATCGAGATGAGTATTTCGGTAGCCATGCGCCGCGTCAAGATTACCGCCGTTCATCAATTCCTTTGCCACCGTTTGCGCATGGTAGGTCATATACCACTGGTCGCCAAGTTGAACCATCGCGTGATGATTGTTGCCGCCAACACCGAAATACGTGCTCGGATTCTTCAGAATCTCACCCTGATAAGTGAACGGCCCCATCGGGTTGTCTGAAGTCATATACGCGATATTGCCGTAACCGACCGTGTTACCATCAATTACGTTGTCATGGCTGAAATTAGTGCAATACGAGTAGTAATAAGTACCACCTATCTTGGCAATCCCGGAGTCCTCAAACATGGCAGGTGCGTCTATGGCCTGAGCCTCACCTTCGGTATGCAGCATGTCATCGGACAGTTTAATAACGCGAGCCGTGTTCGGATGTTCTTCCTCGCCTGTCGGAACACCACCTCCGTAATACAGGTAGCCCTGCCCGTCATCATCCACGAACACCGCGGGATCAAACAGCCAGACCACACCAGCGGATTCAGGAGTACCGCCCTTAATCAACAGCTCACCGGTTTCGTCCTTCCACGGACCAACAGGAGAATCCGAGGTCAGCACACCGATACCGCTGCCGCCATTGGCGAAATACAGGAAGAACTTCTCTTTACCGTTGATGGTCTTATGAGCGACGGCAGGAGCCCAGGAATTGCTGGCCCAGGTGGCCACCCCCTGTTCTCCAGCCACACGAATGTAACCCTCATTACGCCAATTGACCATGTCATCACTGGACAGAACATTGATGGTCTTTACTTGAGCGAACGAATTGTCCTTGATCTGCCCAGTACTGTCATATTCATAGTCATAATTCAACGAGCCATCAGCATTCACAGAAGTGCCATCACCCGTAGTGTAGATATATACGCGTCCGTTGTATTCCATAGCCCACGGATCGGCGCCATACCAATAATCGATAATCGGGTTTGAATAGTCGCCGAAAGCCTTGGCTGCCGTTGCCGTACCCGTAGTCGGCGGCACGAATGAGGAACCAGAATCCGAACCGGTTACGGAAATGTCGTCGACAATGAAGTCGGCATTGCTCGTGCCATACTTGTTTTCAATCACCAGCGAGGGACTGGTGAAATCACCACTACCACCTAACGTTCCAGTACCTGAAATTTGTGTCCACTCACCCGCTTTCGCCGTTCCGGTCGCAATCTGGTCACATCCGGAACCATTACCCGAACAAACAGTGATATTGAATTCACCGTCTTCCGTGGCCTTGACCCACATACTTCCGGTATATGTCTGTCCTTTTTCCACCTTGCCATCAAGAGACTGGATTGCACCAGCATCAGAGGATGTACGATCAGTAACGCTCAAGGCGCCACTGCCACCATGCACATCATCCGCAGTGACGGCAATGGACGATGCGGAGCTATTCCACACCGTTCCAGACTTCCAACCATTAAGATCGTCTTCGAATCCGCCGTTGACGACCAATTCGACGGGTTCATCGGCCGACGCCGCAGTCACTCCGATAGTCGCTGGAAATACAGCCCCCATGCAACACAGCACGGATGCAGCCGCAGCAGCAACCACACGACCGGTTTTCCTTGTTTGCAATATGTGAATGTTATAAACCATTCAGTTCCCTTTCCTGAATGATGGAGGGCGACTCCCCCCCCCATCATTTTTTCTTCGCCGCACAATCGAATCCCACGTTGGTTACGACCACATCGCGGCTCATTGCAAAGCCATGCCAGAGGAACGTCCCTCAAGGGCAGCCATGCAGCAGCCATTATATAAATGAGCGCATTTCACTCGCGATCGTCCTTGATAACAAATTGATAACGATATGCACAATGAAAATAAGTTCACATAAACGCAACGCAACACATCAAATATGACAGTTTCATATGCCAATTACACACTTTGCATAACATATTTCAACAAAGAATGGAGACGTACAAGCGAACTCATCTGATGCCACCACTCATCGCCTATAAAGCTGGCGTGTCGCGCCACAATAACATCACAGCCGATAAAACGACACCCCGAAGTTGAGCCTCATTCAACAATGCGGCCAGCTTAGACACACAACCAACGCTTCGCTTCATAGCACCGAACATTGATTCCAGCACAGTCACGACCATCTTCTTTGAAGGCAATCGTGTTTACGCCCCGGGTTCTAAATAGAAGTGCAACACCTTGTCTAAGGTTGGAAGTGTTCGAAGTTTCTAACTTAAGAAGGTGTTGCACTCATGGGTCAACAGTATTCGCACCTGTCGTCCGAGGAGAGGATCCTGATCGAGAAGCTGCATTGCGAACAGCATCTGAGCATTCGGCGAACCGCGGAGAGGATCGGCCGGGACAAGTCCACGGTGTCACGCGAGCTGAGGCGCGGCCTGTGGTTCGCGTCCAACGAGAACGGGTCGTACCGTCCCTACCGGCCGAAACGGCTGAAGACCGGGCCGTGGACCTCGGGTCCGTTCTATTCGGCGCTGGCCGCGCAGAGGAAGGCGGACCTGCGCCGGCGCGGATCCCGCAAGCCGCGTCGCATGGACTCGGACCGGCTTCGCGCCTGGGTGCTGGACTCGCTGCGCAGGGGGTGGAGCCCGGAACTGATCGAGGGACGGTTGAAGGCCCGGTACGCCGGCGACCCGTCGATGCGGATCAGCCACGAGTGCCTTTACCAGTGGATCTACGCCAAGCCGCAGCGGGCGCTGGACCTGCGCCAGTACCTGGCGCGCGGCAGGAAACGCCGGACGAGGAAAAAGGGCAGGAAGGCGAAAGGGCCGCGCATCCCGATGCGCGTGCCCATCGCGGACCGGCCCGAGGCGGTCGGATCCAGGAAGGGGTTCGGCCATTTCGAGTCGGACACGGTGGTCGGCGCCGCGCCGTCGAGGCGCTGCATGAACACGCAGGTGGAGCGCAGGAGCCGCAGGCTGTTCGCCCGGCTCGTCGACGACAAGAGCGCGTCCGCCACGGCCAGGGCCGAATACGAGATCTTCAAGGACATCCCGCCGGCCGCGCGCGTCGACCGCACGTGGGACAACGGCACGGAGGCGAGCCTGCACATGCTGGTGGACGAGGCGCTGGGCATGCTCACGTACTTCGCCGACCCGTACAGTTCCTGGCAGCGTGGCAGCAACGAGAACAGGAACGGCAGGATCCGCCGCTATCTGCCCAAAGGAACCGGGTTCGGGGACTTGGCCCAGGAGGACCTCGACGCGATCGTCGGTGAGATCAACGACACCCCGATGAAGCTCCTCGACTACAAAACGCCCAACGAGGTATGGGACGAGGAGATCGCCAAGCTACAATCGAAGGCAGCCAGCCCGAACACAAGCGTTGCGCTTACAAATTGAATCCGGCCCGCCGAGGCATTCGCCGACGAACTGCTATAATTGCAGGACCAACAGGGGGTGTTGCACCTCTAAATAGACATCGGGCACACGGTTTGCGCGGTGGTGAGCAGTGAGCGGTGAGTATTGAGCGACGTACGGCGACTCACGTGCGCTCACACAGTGGTGAGTAATCCGCCAAACAACACCACGAGCAGGGCGATGGTTTCAATCACGAAGTACAGAATGAAACTCGCCCAGCTTTTGGTCAGTACGTTCAGCGGCGAGGTCTTCCGGATAATCACCAGCAGACCAACAAACACCAGGGCATATACGGCGATGCCGATCGCCGCCCCCATAATGCCGAGGTTCGCGGCATTCGCCAGACCGGCCTGCTTGCCGTAGACCACGTACGTGGAATACCAGAAGTTGAGATTGAGCATGCTGAGTCCCGCGATGAACTGCTCACAGGCCAGCCCGAGCACGAACACGATCAGCCATGGCCAGGACGGCGAGACGACCACCGCCATCGCCAATCCGACGTACGTGATCACCACGGCCACCCAACCGACCAGTGCGATACCTTGCGGAGACACTCCCCCGAGCACGGCCACAATGGAGTCAGTATTATTCACCGCCAGCGAGCGACCGAACCAGTATGGCGCGATGATGGCGCACAGTACGGCAAGAATAATCAACGCCCAACGCAACGGATGGGAGCGACGGCGCTCGATATCAGCCAAAGACAAATCGGTCTCGGGTATGGAAGCCTCGGGGTGCCTGGAAACCTCGACGGTCTCTACTTTGCCGCCTACGATTTCCGTCGCCTCGTTAGGTTCTTGCTCGTTGGATTCCTGCTCCATGCACCGCCTCGCCGATTACCTGCTTATTGCCATGTATTGCCATGCCGATTATTGCGATGCCTATCTTAGCGTGCGTGTTGGGCAAGTACCTGATGTTCCCTGTGGTTTCGCGCACTGATTGGATACAGACAGGCTACTGCTGTTGCCCGTCTGTATCCGGCGACTTGTCCGCCGCTGTATCCGTCTGTTCCTCAGGCAACGTATTGGCAGCCTGTTCCTTACGCCGCCTGCCGTGCAGCAGGGCCTCGAGCATGTCGACCTGACGCTCCAGTTCGTCGATACGACGTACCTGCTGCGAAATCAGCAAGTCGCGTAGGTCATTGTTCTGCTCTTTGCGGGAGACGGGGAAGATGATGGCGCGACGTTCGGGCGATACGTGGAAATCGGATTCGCTGCCGGTACCAGCCGGAAGTGACGATTCCGCCGAGTCGCGCCAAGCTCTCGCTGCTCGCGCACTCTCCGGAATGTTTGGTGCGCCCGCGGCTCCCGAGCGGAAAAGCTCCGAATCTGAAGCCCCCCCCCCCAGCTTATTTTCCACGCCGGCTTTGGCATTGCCGGAGTTCAGGATTTCGTCTTGCGATTCACGCCAGCGGGCAAGGCAACGTTCGATGCGCTTGTACCCGATTAGAGCCGGATCCAATCCGGCTTCACGGAACATGCGCACGGGTGAGGCACCTTCGTTGTAGTGGACTACACAGTAACGCTTGAAATCATCGGTATAGGTGATGCGCTTCGCCGTGGCTTCCGCCACTGCCGACAACGACTTCAGATACTTGATCTCCTCGGGGCTAAAAGTCCCTCCACCACTGGTCATCCTCATCCCTTACACTCGTTGGAAGGCTCATTGCACACCCCCCTTGATTATGGGGTGAATGCCATAGTTCGGGATAGTAATACTTATAATTCGGACATGCCTAACCCCTAGTAGGGTCGTTTTTATCCCCGTTTAAGTGGAGCCTGAGTAGTGGCTGGACGGCAACTGAACGATAATCGGCCCACGAATGGGGTATACAGGCCCATCCTTCACCTCCCCTACGATTGTGTTCGCTTGGCGATTGTTACCGAGCCTGCGTGAAACGTTTGTTGTGGTGAAACACAAGTTATTTTCGATGCCCGGCCCCATTACATTCAAATCAAAATGCCATACATTGCCCATAAGATTCGGAGATGGTCCACAAGTCATCCGTCTGAGATGCCGCCAATATGACAAATAGCCGATCTGAATAATCAGATCGGCCATTGTTATAGCTGCTCAGTCATAAGCAGCAGTCAAGCTCACGCGTTGAGAGCGCGCTTGGTGGAACGGGACTTGACGAACACGGTCACCGCGGCACCCGCGATCAGCAGACCGATCACGGAGAACAGCATGGTTCCGGCGGCACCGGTGAGCGGCAGCTGGGTGATGTTCTTGACGTTGGTGACCTGGAAGGTGCCCTTGTTGTCCTTGGACAGGTTCCAGGCATCCTTACCAGCGAAGGTGGCAGCAGCATCTGCGGTTGCACCGGTAGTGATCGTGAACTTGCCAACGAAGGTGCCGTTGTAGCCAGTCGGGACCTTCGTCTCAATCACGGTGTAGGTGGTGTTGAGCTTAAGACCGTTCAGAGTGTACTTACCCTCAGCGTTGGATTGCAGTGTGTCCGTGGCGCCTTCAGGGTAAGTGCCACCAGCATTGGCGGTCAGAGAATACGCACCGTTAGAGCCATTGAACTTAAGCGGAGTCTTCGCTTTGAGCTCGTCAGCGGACAGACCGCTAACATCGCCTTCGTACACTTGGAACTCAGCACCAGTCAGAGCAGCAGCGTTCTTGTCGACTTTCTGCCAAGTCACGGCACCAGCCTTGGTGGTTTCTTCCTTGCTGCTCTTCAGGTCGACAACGCCGGCAGCGGCGAGAACGCCAGTGGCGTTGTTCACGGACGGCGCGGCGCCCGTGATAGCAGTGCCAGCGAGAATCGGAGCATTGCCATTCCACACGAGCTTGTGAGTGTCATTATCTTCGACGACCAGCTTTCCACTCTGGTCGACAATCAAGTACAGACCACCCTCAGCGAAGGTGAAGGTCTGGGTCTTGCCACCGTTAGAAGCCGTCGGGGTAATGTCCGTGACAGCCAGATCCTTAAGCGCGTTCACAAAAGCGGTGGTCTGCGCGGCGGTCAGGGTAGTGTTGCCCAGCCAGGCCCACTCGTTCAGGGAATCACCCTTGGTCTGGTCGTTGTAACCAGCAGCAGCGAAAGCAGCACCCACTGCCTCACCGGAGACCAAACCCTCCAGCTCAACGCCAGTGTTGCCATCAGACACATACTTGGCGAGCTCAACGTACTTGAACATGCGCAGGTTAGCCTGCAGGTCAGCGGTGTCAACCGGCTTGGTGTAGAACTGGTTTGCATCCGTGGCGTTGACTGTGATAGTCGTGCTGGAGATGTTGGCCTCAGCCGCGTTGGCGGTGGTGGCGCCGAAGGCCATGCCACCGAGCAGGGTGGCCGCAGCAGCGACACCCGCGAAAAGCTTCCTCAACTTCATGAGAAACCCTCTCTTCCTTATTGTGATTGATTTTCTTGCAATCGCGGAGGCTGCAGACCCACAGCAGGGCCTCCGTGATCCGCAAATCCTTATTGTTTTTTTCGGGGAGGGAAGCCTTCATCGACTCCCCTCAGTCCGCCTTCGGCGGCCAGCTCCCCTCAGCGAGAGGAGCCAAAACCACCTCAAGTTTCTTGAAATCAGACCAGCTGACGCTTACGCCAGACCGTGTAGCCCGCAGCAGCCAACAGGGCCATCAGGCCCACGCCACCGCCGAACACCATCCAGTCACGACCAGTCGTGCCACCGGTCAGCGGCAGACTGGAGATAGCCACATACTTGTTCGTGAACTGTGCCGACTCCGTATTCGTTCGGTCGGAATCGTTCTCGCCGTACTCGTAAGAGACAACGGCATCCGTCCTGGAGACCGTGACCTTGACGGTCACCTTATCGTTGTCATACTTCCAACCGGCAGCAGGCTTTTCGGTGTCCTCCGAAGCCTCGAACGTGTAGACCAAATTGTCAGCACCGGTCGGAACCCTGAACTTCAGGTCCCCATTGCCGAAGCCAACCGTCGCGCTCGCGCCGCTAGCAGTCAATTCGTCCTTGGACACAGTCGTAGTCAGTCCATTGTTGGCCAAGCCGGTAACGTCAGCGCACTTACCAGCATTCGCATCCGTGCTATCCACGCACTTCAGGTTGAAGCCGAAGTCCGAATTAGCAGCATGTCCCTGCACAACCTTCGTCACCTTGACATCCGAAGCGGGCAAGGTCACGTAAGAAGGCGTGTTGGTTACCGTGAAGGCACCGGATTGTGCGGTCAAACCTTGTAGCTTGAGGTCAGTCTTATCAACCTTGGAGTCATAGCCTTCAACCTTGACCTCGGAAACCGAGTATGTGTGCCCCTCAGGGCCGGCAGGCACCGTGAACTCGTGAGTCCAGTTGCCGGCGGCATTCAGAGTTGCTGAACCGTTGGCATAATCCTCGCCGTCCTGCTTGAGCTGGACCTGCACGGAATCATTCGCGTGATTCTCGTTGTCGTCGGACCAAGTCTTCGTCACCGTAATCTTGGAGACCGGAAGGGTGATGGTCGGCTTCTGCAGGTAGGCGGCGGTCTGCGGATCGCTCGTCGTCGTGCCGCCCTGCGAGGAGGTCACCACGGTCTTGTAGTCGACAGTGGCGCTGGAGTTGTCGTTCGTGTAGAAGTTGTTGTCGCCGGAGGCATTGGCATCGTCCTTGTGGTTCTTAACAGCCTCGTCGAACGCAGCCTGCGTCGGCTTGACATTGAAGCTCACCGTGTAGGTGACGCCGTCCTCAAGCGTGTCGTCGTTGGACATGACCGGCCAAGACACGGTGCCATCAGCCGCAACCGTCGCCTCCGGGGCGTCATCCCACGCCGTGATCTGGCCGTTCCGGGTCTTCGTGTACGTGAAGCCCGCGGGCTCTCCATTCTCGGAGGCGCTGTCGGAGCTCACGACCCAGCTGGACAGCCTGTCGTGAATCGTCACGTCGGCATACTCAGCCGTCTTGGTGATCTCCTGATAAATGGACTCGAAGATGTTGTTCAGCTGGCCGGCATCCGTGGCGGCCTTGTAGTAGCTGCTGGTCTCGGCGCGGTCACCGAGGTTGGCGTTCCAAGACTTTCCCCACAAATGCTCACTGCTCGTTGCAGTGGCATCCGGGTAGTTGCTGGAGATGCCGTGCATGTACTTGTTCAGGTTGCTCGAGGTGTCGCCGGGGTTGGCACCGCTGACGACGCCGATCGAGTAGATGGTCGTCCCGGCGTCCTTCAGGCTCTTCGCCTTGTTCACCGCGGTGGCGGCGACGGTGGGGTCAAACCCGCTGCCGTGGTTCGGCTCGCCGTCGGTGAAGAAGATGACGACCTTCTTCGCGTTGGCGCGAGGCTGATACGTTAGCGCCGCCTGGGCGCGGTTGAAGGCGTAGTCGGCGGAGGTCGCGCCGGACGCGCTCAGGCCGTTAACCGTGCTCGTCAGTCCGGAGACGTCGTACGTCAGGTTGCTGACGATCTGCGTGTAGTTGTAGGAGGACCAGCCTTCGCGGTAAAAGTCATTGCCGACGCTGGTCTTCTCGGTGCCGGCGAACTTCACCAGGGCGATGCGGTTCCGCTGGCTCTGGTCGGTAATCTTCGCGTTCTCTGCAGCCGTCGCATTGATGAATTTATTGACCGCGGTCTTGAGCGAGTCAATCTTCGTGGGCTGGTTCCAACCGCTAGCGATCTTTTCGGCCATCGAACCGGACACATCCAACACCAGCACGATGTCGAGTGGCTGGTTCGTCACGATCTCGCCCGTACCCGCGCTCTTCGCACCGGTGACGTTCAACGCCACCGTGTACGTGCCGTCTTCATTGGCGGTAACGGTCTTCTCGCGGGCCGGAGCAGACAACGTCGGATCATCCGGCACGCCGTTTGTTCCCTCGGTGGAAAGAGGAGCAGGCGCGCTGGCGGCCGCCTTCTCATCGGTGGTCTGCGATTGTGTCGTGGAGGCATTCCCATCGTCCGCCATGGCGGTCGCGCTCACACCGGCGACGCCACCGAGCATCGCCACGGCGGCAACGATCGCCACTAACCGTTTGCCTTTCCTGCCCGCCGCGGCCCCTACCGCTGCGAACCATTCTGCAATTCTCTTCATAACCTTGCCTGTCTCTTACGATCACGTACGCCAAAACCGGGTTAAGGGTCAAAAAGTGTGTCCGGAATCGCGGATTTTCACGGATTGACCTGT